>VTLG01005139.1_pt1 | contig 12563 bp, 25 predicted proteins | sample 4694571 | NCBI WGS metagenome assembly VTLG01 (sample SAMN12604809, study PRJNA352737) | marine metagenome | biome: ENVO:00000447; feature: ENVO:00000209|ENVO:00000569|ENVO:01000036; material: ENVO:00002151; isolation source: viral sequences binned using virsorter ... | reverse complement strand
CCCCCCCCCGCCCATCGTTCTTCTTGATGAAACCAACGGCACCCATCATCGGACGGCACCAAGATGTTAAATCGGCGGGGACGCCCCATGTGGCGGATGGAATGTTGCCAACGTGACGGGCGCACATGCGACGGCGAGGGCACTCCACCGCCGTGCAAAGACAATAGGATCGGTTGTTCATTAATACTGCGGCTGGAAATGACTAGGGGACTCCTAATATATATATGGGGGCTGGCCCTGGCCAGAGCCAGGGGGTCAGTCTTTGAATAGATTGATATCAAAAGATATGGATATCAAAAGATATGGATATCAAAAGATATGGATATCAAAAGATTATATTTATCAAAATATTTAGCTTTCTAGATATAACCTGGTTTTTCCTGATTTCTTGAGAAAACGGAAAATCAATTGATCTGTTTTGCAGGTTGTTCGATCCCTTTTGGAATACTTCCGAGCAAGTGTTCTACTGTAACAGTTTGATTTATTTGCTTATTCTCTTGTAATGCCCCAACTTCGCTGCCAAGCATACCAAGTACTTTCGCAGCAGGCGCGAAAGCTTTCGCTGCCATCGCTTCTTTATATAGGTTCATCGCTTCGCCTATTACCCACGCTTTAGATAACGTCGCCGCTGCCGCTGCCGTTGCTTGCAGTTCATTCAAGTATGCTTGGATTTTTGGGCGTTCTAGTATCTGTCGAACTGCAGTGGTTGGATTTCCGTCCGTGTATCCTGCAATTTTTAATGCCTTCAAACCGTTGAAATTATTTGCTAAATAAGATTGGCAAAATATGATCTCTTTTTTTGTTAGGGGCTGATTTGACATCCTAAACCGTTTATACTTATAATGGTTCCAACGTCAGACACGGAAACGCAATCGCAAGCCAGTCTGACGCAAATCAAAACCTATCAGACTTTATTTCTATAAGGTGTTAGGCGTTTGATTTGACACTCTAGTCAATTAGAGTACAATAGTACTCAAAAATTCAGACAAGGCAAGACACCCGAAAGTGCCAACGCGCCTGAACCCTTGCCTTGTGTTCGCAGATCATTGACAACTTAAAACCCTGCACACCGGAAGCCGTCGTTCAGCGATGGTGGAAGTAATCACGGTAAACAGGCAACCATAAGATGCAGGGTTGAAACGATCATTAAAACAAGATTGGTGGATCTGTTTTTATGATCAATGCCTCCTCCAGAAACCATGCCCAATGGGCATGGCCTAGAGTGCATCAAGTGCATTGTAGGCCGTGACTGTCACGGCGTTTCAATCAACTAATCTGGAGGCAATATGCTCGTTCTTGACTATCCATCCAAAAAGTATCTCAAAGAACAAATCGGGAAACCACTACGCTACATTGAAACGTCAATGTTCGGACCTGAGTACAAACCCGATGGATACTTTGCAGGTTGTAATCGTCCGCATATAACTGGACACAAACGTGAGTTTTATGCGGAAGTATGGATGGAAAACGGCAAGATTTCAAAGGTCAAATGAGAAAGCAATTACTGGCAAATCAATGGCCACAGTACCAACAACCAAGACGTTGGAGACTAGATCCATTGGAACGATTAGAACTAGGTATTCGTTACTACAAACGAAAAGCTAAGTGACTACAACATGCCAACACATTCAACTGAGTGTGTTGACTGATGTGTTCACTATCGGACCATCAAACCAAATTCTGGAGGCAATATGTCATTCACTTGCTTGGCACATTTCAGTGACTACGAGGTCCAACTAAGCATTGAAGATGCGATGTCAGCACACCATCGAGGTGACTGCGAAGAGTCTTGTACTGCTGTTGTCAAAGGTATTCGTGAATGGTCCGCCGATGGTCTTGGTATTCCAAGACAAGGCATGATTGACGGACTACTTGAATACGGAGCATGGGACAAGAATGAACTAGAGGCAAAGACTGATGAACAACTAGAAGTGATCATCGTCTGGCTAGTATCTGGTGACATCCAAGATGCAATCACAGAGGTATCATGAACTACATCAAACAAATGCAACAACGAGTTGAAGAACTTGAGAAACAACTTGAAGAAGCACAATGGGCGAACGACGCCCTACTGGACTATGTGGAATCCTCCAAGTTCCACGGTCCAGAGGGCTACGGCGGACCAAGATACGTTCACGTTGGTGACATAATCCAACGAGCGCAACTAACAAGGAGAGCATTGCTGTAAACCTAGCATCAGACTGCTATCGGCAGTCTGTTAGTAGGTTTCCAACCTGCTGCGACCTGGATAATTATGTCCAGAATCGTCTGAAAAATAATAATTTCTGGAGGCAATATGGCACTGTTAAGCACAAGCGGAAATCCAAAACTTGAGAAGAGCGACAACAAGCAACTTGGCTATCTGACTGCCGGACTAAACCTAGCAGCAGCAGACACTTCGGGCTACGAGGTATGTCCTAGCAGATCCGAAGGTTGTTCTAACGTCTGCTTACTCTACCAGGGACGTGGACAAATGAAATCTGTGATGAATGCGAGAATCAAGAAGACAATCAACTTCTTTGAAGACCGACTGCCATTCAAGGAGCAACTCTATGCTGAAGTTGCTGCGTTCCGACGTAAAGCACAACGCAAAGGATTGACTCCAGTCATTCGACTGAACGTGATGTCCGACATCTCTTGGGAACGACAGATCCCCGCGTTGTTCTCCGATTTTCCAGACATCCAGTACTACGATTATACCAAGCAAGAACATCGAATGGATGCCTTCCTTGCTGGTAGCAAGCACTGGCCTGCGAACTACTCGCTCTGCTTCAGTCGAAGCGAGAAGAACGAGGACTACTGCCGCACTGTTCTCCAACGTGGTGGAACCATCAACGTAGTATTCCGTGACTGGTTCCCACTCTCGTTCCTTGGATACCCCGTCATCGATGGTGACGAAGACGATCTGACCTTCCTCACTCCATCGCATACCGTTCGCGCTGTTGTCGCAAAAGGTACGGCACTGCACGACACAACTGGCTTCGTCGTCGATGCGACTAACAAGCACATGCAGTCATCTTGGACTAAAAACAAAGTTCCATTTATCCCAAAAGCGGAGGCCAACGTCATCTGAGATCCATGCCTAGACACTCAGCGAGTGTCTAGACCTGACATCACGGTGATGCAGGACAACGAACAACAATCTGGAGGCATATGAAGCAGAAACTAATCGCAAGAATGAAGTGGGCAAAGGCACGCAACAAAGCAGTTGAAAGTGTAGTAGGTCCACCCAAAGAGCAACAAACAACAAACATCGTTAAATACACACGAATCAACCTACTCAAAAGACTTACGGAGAACGATGCTAAACAGTAAAACAATTGCTGCCCTACTGAAAAAGGGAATCAATGCAGATATTTGGTACGACGCAGAGTCATTTAATGACGATGGATCTGATGATCTACATGCAGAGACAATAGACCTTGTAAAAGAAGCAATGCTGCAAGCAGCAGAATTGCTGGAACAACTTCCAACCAACTAAAACTCGGCTTGTTACGCTCTGACTAAGAGCGTGGCGACCTGCGTTTTAACGTGGGAATTAACAACAACTACTGGAGGCAATATGGAAATCTACTACGAAGAAGCTGAACGTGAAGTCGAACCCGATGAAATCCTTTCGATCACCGTCGGCTCCATCGTTGAAGGTTGCGACATCGACGGGCCAACCATCACGCTTGAACGCAAGGATGGGACGTTGACAAAAGCAAACTTCAACAAGGCGTTGGAGATGATCAACAAGGAGTGTGACAACTTGTGGAAGCAAGCTAATCCTGACTGGGCATTTGAAGATGGGATTATCGAAAAAGGAACCCGTGACTACTACAAGTCAGATTCCAAGATGTTCTGGGAACACATTTACGACAGTTGGGACTACAAAATCGGACTGCCAACTTCTCAACTCAGTGACGAGGAAATCAACAAGGAGATCCTCAAAATCTTCATGCACACCGACACCTACAACCCCGAATGGGAGAAGGAGCAACCCTATGAACTGTCCTTGTACCAACTGGGCAGAGAACTCTACAAGTACACGGACTGCGGCCCGTGGACAGCGTTTGAAGTGAAGGACGAAGAACCCGCAGACGAAGACAACTACGACGACAGACAAGGAGACAACCTGCTGCAGGACAGTCTCCGATATCCCTAAGAACCCAGACCGTCACCCTTCACGGAGGGTGATTGCCTGCGTTTTAACGTGGGGTAACCAACAACGCCAACAAGGAGAGGCAACCATGATTCAACTAACCGCGCAGCCTTCGCAACGATACTTCCCACCGACAGACGATTGGGAGTCTTTCATTCAGATCTGCCATGAGGAGGATTTTTCTGGTGTACCTATGCTTTGGTATAAGCAAGACTATGAAATCGCCACAGAGACAGATCTGAGCATCCATATGGGCACATCGACGCCTCTCAACTTAGACGATTTGACTAGGAGTGAGTAATGGAACCAAGAAATCTGGAGACGGTACACCAACGCATCGCCGCTGGTCGCAAGCTACTGGGTGAACGACTGTTCAAGTTGGCAATCACCCAGATCGCCGACGCTTCCGCACACAAGGCCAAGAAGCTGATCGCTGAATGCAAAGGCCGCAAGCGGATCTTCAAAGGCAAGAAGCTTTCCATCCCCAACGTGCTTGCCTTGATGCAGGACGTGGCACGCGATCACCGCAAGTGCCAACGGCACAAGTGGGAACAACGACAGTGGCGACACTGGAACCTTGGGGCGAGTAAACACTGGACAAGAATCATTCGCATCCACTACGACACCCCCCTTCGGGAACGGATGGATCGACGGATCAATGCAGAGGTTAGCCTCCATCTGCGTATGCACTACCGCCTCAATGACCACGGCAGCACAGAGATCAACACCGATGGGGCTGGTGTCGCCTTCACCAACACCGACGACTACGGCTACTACACCGGAGCCTTCAAGAAGTACAGCAAGACTCACACGGAACTGACCATCGGACTCCAGCCCCATTGGTGGCGGGATGTCTACAAAGAGGGGATCGCCTGCTGCGATAACCTCCTGACTCTGGCCGCTGCTCCCTACGCCTACTACCACCGTGGGACCGGACATGCGGACCTTGACGATGGGACAGTCCTCTACCTCGCCATCTGGCTCAAGCAGGGGCAAGGGTACAAGTACGAACAGGGACAAGGCTGGATTGCCAAGAAGGGAAACTTTACCTGCCACAGCACTTCACGCCACCCTGCTGGGGCCATTCGTGGAGTGCGAACGAAGTTCAACCAAGAACACCGTATCCGCACTCGCGCTGTGCAGGAGCAGATCGATGGCTCCAGCACCTTGGCCTTTCTGAAGCGGCTGCTAGCCCAAGATTCTGCAGCCACCAACGCACTCAAGATGGCGTACCCTGACCTGACCTGCACGGTAAGGGATGCACGCAACACCGGCTCCTGCCTACCTGGAATCATCCAATGGTGTGAACGAACCGGCCTGCCCTACCACGACGGCAAGGCTCCCTTCTTCAACGTCCTCCAAGCCCACCTCGACCATCCGATGCCGGAAGCCAAGCTTGCCCTGCTCCAAGCCCTCCGGCGGACCTTCAACAGATCGAAGAAACGTGCAAACCAACTACTCAAGGAGACTGCATGACCCTCGACAAGCTGGCTTTCCAACTGGAACAGATCGAAGGCGTCGAACGCTGCAAGGTCTGGGACAACACCGATGCTGGTCAAGAACGCATCTACATCGAACTGCCCAAGCTGAATGGTGGCAAGAAGTGGAATAGTGGCAGCGCAGGCACGGTGTACTTCGACAACTACACCAAGACCTTCGTGGTCTACGGCAACTGGGCTGGTGCTGCCACAAGAGACAGCGCCAAGATTATCCTCAACCGACTCACGGAGATCTTCGGCTACCCACAGATCGAACGTAGAAACCTGGAACGTGAACAACGCAAAGTCCGATACGCAAAGGAGACAACTTGAAACCAGAAAAAACCTGGAAGCAGAACAACTGGCATAAAGTCCAACAGTTCAACCACCCAAAATTCGGGCATGTCCCCACGAAAGGTTCACTCCGCACTGAAAACTCTTTCGGCAAACTTGCCGAAGCGATCAGAAAGAACCGAACCCCCCAAGACATAGACGACCTTACCCCTGACGAGCGAACGTTCGTGCAGGAACTCCTCGACAAATCCAAATCACAAGGAACCCCATGACCCAAAACCCCCCACCCACCGCCTTCTCCCCACGCAGGGCTGCTGCCGCTCGACGCCGATGGCAGGAACAATACCGCCAGATCAAGGTCGGCAAAGCCATCGCACTGTTGGCGGCAATGGATGCCAACGATAAACGTCAGGTACTCAGTGCCTTGATGGACGCTGACGCCATCAGCTTTCATGCCTTGGTCCCCACAGGTGAGGGAGACAAGCTTCGCGTCTTGGAAGTAGACAATCTCGTTACCAACGGGGAGTGTATCGACATCTGGTGCGAAGGCGCGATGGAGGCGATGTGATCGCTGGCCAACGTACCGTGACCCCTATGATCGCGGCTCCGCTGATGCCTACTACCACCGTGGGGCGGACCCGCACTATTACTCCAACGGTTGGCGTATCCCTGAGTCAGAAATGACGGAATACCAGATCGCCAGCTACCACCGTGGTTATGCGGAAGAGTATGACCGCAAGGACTACTTCACCTTCGGATGTGAAAGGGACTGATATGGGATTTTTCAGTGGCGAATGTAAATCGTGCGGACTCTCCATCATCAGCAAGTACGCACTTACTGAACAACTACAAAATCTTGGCGGCGAAAAGCTGACCAAAGTCGTTTACCAAACTGACGGAATGCAGATCATTGGCACTTACGGAGGGTATGGAGACATCACCACCGACACCGGCATTGAAGTGGACGAACTCTACTGGGAATCATGCCAAGCCTACCACTACCACTGCTGGGTTGACGAAGGCCGTCCTGCTTTTGACAAAGACAGCCCTATGTCCAATTTCGCGAGTGACCAAGGGTTCTTCTTGGATGACGAACGTTACGAAAACCATTTACAAGAAAGGGACTGAATGGACGCTACCCTCCGATTCCTAACATTCCTGCTGCTGACCAGTTGCGCCTTCCTGCTGCTGGTCCCCAGCATTCTCAACAGCATCCAGTTTTGGCTGCGTGTTTTTGAAATCACCATCAAGTAAGGAGACAGCATGATTTTCAAAGCCCAAGCCGAGGGGACAGCCACCGTTCTGGTCACTGTTCACTTCAAGAAAAAATTCAACATCAGCAGAGCGAAACTAAAGAAAGCCTTTGAACTCAACGATTCTGAATTGGACGAAAAGATAGCATCGTCATCCTCCGACACGCTGCTGTACGACTACTACACCAGAACGTTCTACGATGACGATGGACCGCGAGAGGAATTGGAGGAACTGATCACCCAAGCTGTCATCATTGAGGTGGAGGACTACCCTCCGGCTGGATTTCGCGTTAAAGGCTACACCAGAAAATTTGAAATCATGGATGAGTTTGAACCAGTTTCTTTACCAGGAACACCACCGCAGTTTAAACCTGACGAAATCATTTTCCGAAAGGAGACACCCGATGACCCAGCCAACGACGAACAAACGTACTGAGGCTTGCTACTACCTCCGTACCTCCAGCGCAACGAACGTTGGTGGCGATTCCGACGTGCGGCAGAAGGCCGCAATCGAATCCTACGCCTTCCAAGAAGACTTGGCGCTGGTGCGGGGAGCCTACGATGCCGCCGTCAGTGGCAGTGACCCGATCCACACCCGTCCAGGTCTGACGGACCTGCTCGACTGGATGGCGAAGCACGAAGTCACCCTGCTGCTGGTGGAGGATGCCTCCCGCTTCAGCAGGGACTTGATGGTGCAGGAGTTGGGGCACACCTACCTCCAATCCGTCGGCATCCAACTGATCCCTGTGGACGCACCGGAATCGTTCACCGGCGACGATGATGAGAATCCCACCCGCAAGCTGATCCGGCAGATCCTTGGTGCCCTTCGCGAATGGGACAAGGCACAAACGGTCCTCAAGTTGCGGGGGGCGCGAAGGAGGGCACGGGGTTCCAGCGGTAAGCTGACCCGCGCTGGTGTGGGCAAGTGCGAGGGCCGCGTCTCTCTGGAGGAACGTTACCCAGGGATCACCGCACGCATCCTCAACCTCCGTGAGGAGCGCAAGCTCAAGTGGACAGTGATCCCCCCGCTCCTTTACGAAGAGGGATACGTTAGCGAGGTGGGCACGCCGATCAGCATCAGCAGGCTGCACGCCCTGCACCGTGCGGCCTTGCGGCGCGAGTCCTGCGGACAGCCGGAGGTTGGGGACTAGCTGTACTACAATTGTAGTGTTAGAGTTACCCCCAACAAAAACCCGCTAGCCCAGATTCTATCTACTATCTTTCTTATATTATATTAATTGTAATACAATTATATATATATATATATATTTAATTTAATTATTATATATGTACGCGTATACGCGAGGCGTGGACGATGGAAAAATTTCCACCCATTCCTCACCCCCCCTCCATACCCCCTTTAATTGTAACAAATAACCGCTAGCCCAGTATACATCTGGGCTGCAGCGTTTTTACAATTAAACAATTTTACAACTAAAGAATTACAAGTGAACTGTATTTTCTACATCGGAGAATTCAAATGTCAGCATCACCACAATTCAAAATATTCAAAAATAACAAATATATTGGTTGCGTAAAAAACCCAATATACGCATTAAGGATGTTTTTTGATGATTGGGAAGGTTGGGATGTTCGTGTAGGCCATAACCGTAAACACATCATCTGGGATAAAACAGACGCCCAATTTTTATATCAAAGAGATGGCGAGGTGAACTATGACAATGCCTTGAACCATTGCTACGACAAACTAAATCCATCTTTTGTAGAGAACGTTCGTGACTTATAGCAGATCCACCACTTAGATTATTTTCGTCTTGCAATGGCGTCAGTACAGTCTAGACTCTTCTAGACATTGCTAGTCAATGTGGTTGACACGCTGTCTAATACTATACTTACTCCCAATCAGACATTCAATAAAATAATAGTACTTATTTGTAACAATGAGCGATTGGAATTACTTATCGCCCAGTCGTCTCAATAGCGACTGCCCAGCCTCGTTGAACTACCGTTACAACGAAAAGCTGACCTCCCCTGACAACGTCTACCAAATTCTTGGAGACGGTGGAGAAGCGGGAGTCGAGGCGATCCTTCGCAATCATAACAGTAGCACCCACCACCCCCACCTAGCGGAGTCGGAGGTGTGGGCAACGATCAAACGTCGGTGTGAAGAAACCGGCGTGGACCTCCCCGCCGACGAGGACGTAGAACGTTTAGTAGCTGCAGTCATGCAGTTCCGGCCAGCCAGTGACTACGTCCTCAAAGGGGCGCAGGAGAAGATTATCCTGCACTCAGCCAAGCTTCCGATCCCCGTGATTGGATACTTGGATTTTCGCGGCGAGGAAGGTGATGGAGAGGTTGTCATTGACGACTGCAAGGTTGGCAGCGCGAGGTTGACGAAGCCCAAGCCGGAGTGGATTCTCCAGCTTGGAATTTATGCGCTGGCAACGAAGTTCTCCCTTGGACTCTCCAAACTTCCTCGCACCCGCATTATTTATCTAAACCGGAGCAGCAAGCCATCGTGTTCGATCATGGAAGTCGAGCATACGGTGGAATCGCTCTCCAACATTTTCCTTCGCGCCAACCAAATCCAACGCTATCTGGAATTGGATTGGTGGCCACCCAACCGCAGCAGTCAGTTCTGCAACGAACGTAATTGCAGCTATTGGTTCCGCTGTCACAGCGACCATCTCATCCCATACAACGAAATCGTATCACCATGAAACGATGCCCACATTGCCACCGTTCGTTGCGTGGCAACTACAAGAAATCGATTTCCATGCTCATCAAAGGCTTGGGGATTACGAAAACCAAGTTCGCTGACGATCTGGGAACCAGCCGCTGGCTGGTCCACCAGTGGCTCAATGGCAAGGTCAACCCTGGAACGGAGTATCTGAAGAAAATTGAAAGAACATACAATGTCTCTGTACGACCAACGTATCCAGAAGATGAAACGGTTGGATACGATTCAAAGGCTGATGAATGAGCGGCGAAAAAAACAAGGTCTTGGACCTCTTCCAGAGGAACCGCGACCTTATGTCTCGCCGGAAGATCCAGAGATCTCGCTCTCAGCAGATGGCCTGGGAACCTTCCGTAGGTTGGTTAACGCCATCGGAGCGAACAATGTTGGAGGAAAATGACTGTCTACCGGATGGTTACCGAACGGTAGACGAGAGAAAACGGGGTTATCGTTTAACCCACACTAAATTCAAGGAGTATCAAGATGGCCGCAAAACTACTGGATGATCTGATCCGAACTGGCTTCAACCACCAAGAACCATTTTTAGTAGTCAATGGTCGTCCTGGCGTTGGGAAATCAACGCTGCTGTCAGGACTGCCGGATCATCTCATTTTCAATTACGACTTGGGGTTGGGCGAGTTGGATGCCCGTTCGATTGACATGTCCGAACAGACATTTGATGACCAACTTCTACTACTGGAGCAGGTAGCGCAGCGGAGTGGTGATATCAAGTGGGTCTGCTTCGACAGCGCCGATAAGTTTGAGGTGAAGGTGCAAGAGGCAGTTTGCAAGGACCACGGATGGGCTTCCATCGAAGAGCCAGGGTATGGGAAAGGGCATATGTACGCCCGGGAAAAAAACGCAAAATTTATTCGATATTGCAAGCGTCTCCAGCAGAAGGGCTTTGGGATTGCGATCTCCTGCCATGCTGCGATTCGCAGTGTGAATGAGCCACATTTGGGCGAGTCCTACGATCTCTACACATCGAAGCTCCATAAGCACATCGCAGCAGATTTGTACGAGGCGGCGGACGCCATCCTGTTCGCGACCATCAAGACCAACGTCAAGAAGACCACCGGCGATTTCGGCAAGAAGTCGGTGCAGGGTGTGGTCACTGGCGAACGTATCCTCTACACCCAACCGATGACCGGCGTGGAAGCGAAGAACCGCTTCAACCTTCCGCAGGAGATTCCGTTGGATGCAGCCAACCTACTCAAACTTATCAACGAAAACCGTAACCAATAATATAGGAGTCGCCTATGTTCTCAGCGATGGCCCCATCTGCCAACAGTGGCAGCTATGCAGACAAGCCTCGCCTCTCCCCAGGCCGCCACTTGCTAACGTGTGCGAGGGTGTTGGAAGGCAAGAAGGATGGGACAGAGTTCACCGACAAGGATGGTGATCGCAAATTGCTCGCTATTTTTGAGGCAGACAATCACCCAGACCGCGCTGGAATTTTCCAAGATATCTACGATCCGATGGCTACGATCACGACGGACAAGGGGGAGAAGGTGGGCCGAACGAAGAAATTCGTGGGTGCCTTTCTCCATGCTGCAGGAGTGCAGCAGATCTCTGCTCTGGAGGATCTGGTGGGAATGTCGGCATATGCCCAAGTCGTCCACAAGGACCAGTGGGTCAACATTGATAGGTGGGTTACACCGGACGAGATCCACAAGGACAACATGCCGTTCGTAGCAGATGATCAGCAGCAGCAGCCATCAAATAAAGATCTGAACGCAGACGCAGAGGAATCGGATCAAACCGTCCACGAAGAAACAGACGTACCGTTCTGATGCAAGAGCAACAGATAGGTCCGCGTAAGCGCCGTAACAAAGCTGCCACGGAGCAACGTCCGTGTGAGATTTGTGGAAAGCTGTTCTTCCTCAACTGCAACCGCACCAAGCTGACCTGTTCAGAAGAGTGTAGCCAAAAGCGAATGGCCAAAAATCAGAATGAGCGTCGTCGTTTGGAGCGGCAGATGGTACGCCAAGAAACACTGAAGAAACCCAAGCTTTGTCTTTTTTGTGGCACGAAGTTCATGCGAACGAAGGTTTCACAGAAGAGGTGTCCGAAGTGTATTGAACGGCGGATCACCAGAGTCAACCAGATTGAAAACCGGAAACGCAGAACCGAATCACCAACTACCGTTGGAGAATCGCACCAGCAGTTCATCAATCGGCTACATTTGGCAGACATCCGTTCCCGTGAGCGGTTTTCTGAGCGGTTGCAGCAGGTTGACGAAATCACAGGCGAGACAGGTTTCAAGGAGGAGATTGAACGTTTCCTTTCCAGCGGGGGGAAAGTCCAAGTCCTTCCGGCGGCGGCAGAAGAGACAAACTTTGCCGTCAATCAATCATCTTTCTCATTTTCAAGATATGGCGAAACCAGCGCAGCGGCCTTTGGGCTACCGGAGTTCTTGGGAGGCGCAGTACTCGGAGCATCTGAAAGCCGCGAAACAAGCGGGGTCGATCACGAATTGGGCGTATGAAGCCGTCCGACTCCGCATCGCGGACAAGGGCGTTTACACGCCGGATTTTTTAGTGATCACCCCAGAGGAAATCCAGTTCCATGAAGTGAAGGGGCAGAGGAGAGAAGCCGGAATGGTTCGGCTCCGCACAGCAGCATTCAACCATCGTTGGGCTAGATTTTTTCTGGTAACAAAATCCCGTGGCGGCTGGCAAATCGAAGAAGTCACT
>VTLG01015340.1_pt1 | contig 12566 bp, 32 predicted proteins | sample 4694571 | NCBI WGS metagenome assembly VTLG01 (sample SAMN12604809, study PRJNA352737) | marine metagenome | biome: ENVO:00000447; feature: ENVO:00000209|ENVO:00000569|ENVO:01000036; material: ENVO:00002151; isolation source: viral sequences binned using virsorter ... | reverse complement strand
ACAACCGCCATCTGTTTCAACTTCATCACCAACTCTTATTCTAAAAGTTACCTTTGGTATTTGTAAATCTCTCTTCATAATCTATCTCTTGTTATACATTAATAAACAATGCGTCTTTCGTGGGATTTATTGGTTTACCCACAATCTTCCAGGAAGAGTCCAATCTGATTTTAGATAGGTCCCTACTCAAAACTAAACATGGTGTCTTCAGCCACTCGGCCGTAACCCTCCATGCCCATGCCTTTAGCCCTCTTAAGCTATATTCAGCCAGAAAGAATAATACACTTGCAATTGTAAAATTGTTACGCATTGTTTATCAATATACACCATTTACACTAGGTTGTCAAGCGTGGAATAATCGGTGTATGTTATATTTTTTCTCTCATTCCACTCTTTGATAGGACCATTGACTAGGTCTCTACCATCATTAAATCTGTTTACTTTGATGAATTTTATATCTGGATTCCAGTCTGCTAGTGTGTACCATTGATTTATCCAGTTTACAGCAGGTGTAGGACCGTTTTCTGGTGCTACATAATGTTTGGTACCCTTGTATAGATTATTTACCTTATCTGTCGCACTATGTAAATCGTGACCTATCAAATATACCTCATCTGGTTTTTCTCTGTGAATTGCAACTTGTCCTGAGCTTGCTCCACAAGCCCACCCATGGTCGCCTGTTTTACCATCTTCTCTTTTTGTAATATCTGCTAAAGATGTTGACATATCAGGCTCTTTTATCCAAGAAACTTTTATGGTGGCGTGATTGATTTCTTTTTTTTCTAATGTAAATAAATCGTCATTAAATTTTTTAGGATCCTTTTTAATCATGTTTACAATGCCTTGAATATTAGACCCATGCATTACATATTCTTTACTATCACCTTTGTCGTTTGACCTTAATACTTTTTTTAATGTAATATCTGCCTCTGTTTTGTCCATTGCACCGTATAACATAGATTCATAAGTCATAGCAGGTACTTTAGTCCAATCTCTAAAATAACATGGTATTTTTTGTGCCACACCAGCATGATAAATCTCATGCATGATACCATGGTCAACAGCAGTTAAGACATCTGGCATAAAATCTCTGTATATAGCATTACAACCATATATCGTACCGTGTTGTCTTAATTTTTCTAAATCAAAACCTTGACGACTTTCACCATTACCTATACAAAAAACTCTTTTCACCTTTTTTCTATCCGCTTTATTTTGCCTTGACATTTTCAAGCCAATGTTTAACATTTCTTCTTCTTTTGGCCACTCTTCGTCAAAGTATTTTACCATAACTTAAATCGTTCTAATTTTTCTAATATCTTTTTTATTGGTTCATATACTGACCATATTTCTCTGATATGATTATCAAGTTTTTTATTTAACTTGTCTAATTTTTTTTCTATTCTATCTAATTGTTCTTCTGGTTTAATCGTCATTTAATATCTTATTTGTTGCTTCAACTAATTCACCTGTTGTAAATTTATTTTTGTTTTCTTGTAATTTCATCTCATATTTTAAAATTATATTACTCAATCTTTGAGCTGGCCAGTTTGCCTGCACCATTTCGTTTCTTAATTCTCTTAAATCTTTCAATATTTCTTCTATCATACAAATATATCTTTCATAATCAATTTTGCCTGTGTTTGATTATATAACACAAATGGCTTCAACTTGGCAAGCGTAAGTGAGATTTTAGGCCATACAACTTTTTCACTAATTTCTTTATCCCATACCTTACTAAACGATAGTATTGAATCAAGTATGATGGTGGTCTGGATGTAAATTTTCCTTTGAATATGTAATCGTAAAACTCTAGGATGTTGCCCGCCATGTACGAAAAAGCCATCATCAAAACGAATGCCACGCCTAGCAAAGTCATTACTAATAGATACGCAATCGTTCCTGAAATGGTACTCAAATGCGTCTTTATATTTTCTATATCTGGTATAATTTTCAGTACCCTCATTGTTTATTAAATTACCAACCCATTTATTACCGTCAACAGCAAAATTAGCAACAAAATAATCCAGTATATCTCGTTCATTATATCTTTTAGATAGTTTATGAAAGAAGTACCTATCTGGCCTTTTAGTAAAACTTTCCAGTTTTGCTGTAACTCTACCACCATATCTTTGATAATTATAATCAGTAGTGAAATGGTTTTTAACTGCCAAATATGTTTTAAATACATCAAAGCCGCCATACATCATATACCTTTTTGTCTTTTATAACTACCTTTACCTTTTTTAGGTTTAACTACTTGTGGTTTAAATTTAGGTGTTCTAACTTCTTTAGCAATGGGATTACTTTTCTTGTAATTCATATTCAAAATTTTGCGTTTCTTCATTTATATGTACCTGTTTAGCACCATTCTTGACATGAAAATGTGTTGCCATTGGTGTCAATGGTGATAAAGTTACCAATCTTTTATATTTTTTTTCTATAATCCAATCTCTTAACTTTTGTATTATCTCTCTACCTGCACCTCTTTTTCTTGACCATACCGTATATGCTATGGCAATGTCGCCATCTTTAACTCTTGACATGTAATCCATTTCTCTAACGGTAAACGGTACTTCAGGACAAAATGCTACACAAACTATTGCTTCTATTTCATCATTATATTTTAGACCAAATATTTTTCTACCATGTAGTATTCTAAAACCTAATGTAAGTTCAGGTCTTACAGGATCCTCTGATACATCAATGTCATCTAATTCAACTAATTCTGTACCTTTGACCCATTTAAAAAAATCATCAACACTATCTTTAAACTTTTTCATACTGGTAATTTACCTGTTTGTTCAACCTTAATTAGGTTGGCCTTACTGGCTTCTACTTGTATTTTTTCTTTTAATGCTTTTGAGATTAGTCGGCCTACTGATTCGACCTCTATTTGATTTTGTTCACAATACCATATTATAGCGTCCATATAAGTTATGGGTCTTTTGTCTTTAACCACACCCTCTATTATTAAACTAAATTCTTTACTATTCATAATCTAATATATCACATCCTGTTTAAAATGTAAAGTGTGGTTAAATTCTTATGTTTTTGTGCCTGGAAAAACCAAGTCAAATGACCTGAATAACATACAACTTTCAAGACCAGATGGCGCTGTTACTACAGCCATTGTTTCTGACCTATCTTCATTGATAAAATAACTTACCATATAAACTGGTAAACCATCTTTTCTGCCATTTTCTTTTCCAAATGATATACTCTCTAATACAAATCCATTATGGTCTAGGTAGTCATTTACTGCTAAAGTTGAACCACAAATAGTCGGTAGGTTTGACCAACCTAGTCCATCATATTCAGTTGTTGCTTTATGGTCAGCAGTTGCTATGCTTGTGTTAAGACCTAGTATTACTGCCGCCAAGTAAAGTAATTTTTTCATTACTATTCCTCTCTTTGAATGGGATAAAATTGCGGCTAATTGTTATTAGTTTGGATTTTATCTTTATTTTTTTCTTGGTAATATTTATAAAAATGCTTGATTGCTTCTTCTAAATGCGACAAGTAATCTGCCTTGTTCTTTACGAATACCCGGCCTGCACCATCTTCACTAGCCATTATAATAACAATTTGTTCTATTGGTGTGCCAAATAATTCTTCATACATTATTGCATAAGCGGCCGTTTGAATATAATAATTTTTATTCCACTCATCATTACGCTCTTTGTTTGCTGTTTTAAAATCTATAACAGAAAGTTTACCGTTATATTCAGCAATACAATCAACTTGACCAGCAATTGTTAACTTTTTACTATATAAGATTTGCTCTAAACAATGTATGTTATCTATTTGTGCCAAATAGGGTTTTAGTAACGCAAATAATCCTAGAGGCAATACATCTCTAGTTGAAGGTGTTTCACCTTTTAAATAGTTTTCAACTAATGTGTGTGTTGCTTTACCTCTACGAGCAGCTCTATTCATTTCCCATTTAGCTGCCTCTTCACCTACATTTTTACGCCATTGGTCTAGGCCTGGTTTAGGTAGAGAACCTAATACGGTTGTGATAGACGGATACGCCTTACCATCAACCTCATAGAAACGCATACCATCAATTCTTTTTCCTTTGGTTTTAGGAAATTTGTTCTCGTCTAATTTTACAAAATTTGCCATATCAGTTTCCTTATTTTATATCTATATTATATACACTATATCTTATATTGTCAAGCCTTAAATGTTTCTATGAAGCATGAATAAATTATTTAATTTTTCTCTTTCCGACTTAAACGGTTCTGCTTCTCAGCTAATCATAGTCTTAGCTAATTGAGTTGTTTCGTCAACTCGTCTTGTCCAACCTCTACCAAATGTAGCAAATGTACTTAACTTCTCATAATAAGATTGTCTTGCCTCTTGGTAATTATCAATTGCTTTTGCTAGACCATGTTCTTCAACATATTCTGCAACTTTAGCTAATGTATTTGGTCCGATACCACCATCTGCAACGGTGCCTATCATTGTTTGTAAATACTTGGCAGCTCTACCTGGTCCTGCATTTACACCAAAGTCAAAAACGCAAAGGTCTAAACCATTTGGTAGGTCATCACCTCTCATTTTATCCCAATAGCCTTTTTTGTAAATTGGTGCTACATCTTCAACCGTTAATTCTTTCATGTCTTTTGTACCACCATGTTCTTCATATACTCTTTTTGTAACGCCTAGATTAGTTTCACCACCTGGGTCTTTTGGATGATTTACATAACCACCCTCATGGTGTAAAATAGTTTCTAAACATTTATCATAATTTGCTTGCATTATTTACCTCTTGTTATCTGTAAAAATTTTTCTATTTGTGCCTTTATAATTGGCGTTCTATTTGGCCAATGTATATATGGCTCATCACTTTTCATAAGATTATATAAGAATGGCAGTATTAATTTTTCTGCCTCTTTAAATCTTTTTGTAACATCTTCATTTTCTAATGTTTCTGTTACTTTATCTTTCTCTGCCACAATCTGCATGATTTCATTCATCATACTTTTGATATCACCTACATCCGATTTTACCTTTGCTAACTCCACATTATTAGTTTCAATAACGGAAGTATCTACAGCCGGTGTAGATTCAGGTGCCTTACTGACAGGTGTAAAACCCCAATCTTGGTCAAGGTCATACTCTCTTAAATAATCTGGTATGTCTTTTGCCATTACTTTTTACCTCGTTGTCTTCTACGGTGTTTTTCTACCACTTGTTGCGTCTTAACTTCTTTTATAGACCTCTTCTTATGTTGTTGTGCCAATGCACTATTTGGATGAGCGTCTGCAATTCTTGATAAGTTGTCTTTCCAACCACCATCATTCTTCATATTGACACCCATAACACCGCTAGATATATTTAGGCTAGTGAGTCTTTGTTTAATATGTTTATTCTTCTTTAGAAAAGTTTCCTTTTCTGCAATAGACATCATATCATCATAGACTTTACCTGTCTTGGTATTCTCAAATGTGTAGATTGGCATTATTGCTTAAATGGGTCTTTTTTAACGAAATACTTACTTAACATTTCTAATTGGTCATCATATTCTGCAATAATAGCTAATTCTTTTTCAATAGTTTCTAGTGTATCAGGATGCTCTGCTATACCAGCAGTTTTCTCTAACAACACTTCTATATTAGCTCTATGCTTTTCAATATGGCCTTCAGCATGTTTTTTAAGTGCCTCAATTATTACTTCACGCATGTTTCACTCCTTCTATGTACCATTCTGGTATCTTTGCTGGACTTTTCCAAGTAGCAAATCTTCTCTTCTCTAATATATAATATTTTCTATAACTTGCTACTGCGTCACCAGGTACTTTGCAATGTTCGGGCATTGCTGGTTTAGGTTCAGTTGCAATTTTATTATATTTAGCATTTGTTGGTGGAAACTTTAGTATCTCACCTAACTTTTGTATTGTAAGATGGTCTACATTATGATTGTATCTTTTTTTATACTCTTCATTTAAGGCCATCATATGTTTATATAACCATATATAATTATAAGCAGATTCAAATAACCATAATGTACTAGGGTGTTTTACCCAACCTGCTTTGTATAGTAATGGTTCTAAATTATCATTTGGATGTCGCCATCTTTTTATCTTGCGACCATTGGCTGTCTTATCATAATATTCTGTACCGTCTTGTACTCTATGACATGTACATAATAATTGAGCAGACTCTAAAATCATTTTAACAATATGTTTATCACACATTTGTTCAGCAGCTTTTACTGGATGTTTATCTACATAAAATACATTCATACTACCAACCCATAAATCCTTTAAATAAACAACCTGCAATCACCATGAAACCTATAAAAAATCCTGGTATCATAACTGCTGGGTGCATACGCTCCATAATATATCTATCTTCTTCTTCTCTTTTTTCCCACTTATTCATTAATGTATCGTCTTTCTAAAATATTCCATTTGATTATACTTCTTACATAGTTTTTTAAAAACATTAAACCAATAGTTTTTAGACCAATCAGTTGTTGCTCTTTTACAAGCCTCTTCAGCTTTCTTGATTCTTCTAGTTTGAAGTTCTTTTGTAGGAATTGTTTTTATCATAATATACATATTACCACATTTATTTGGTTTTGTCAACCTCCAAATATTTCTTATTTGGTTGTTGTTTTTGTGTAGGAAGTTCATTCCACTCCATTATTTGGTCTAATTTAAGTCTAATCTCATCAGGATCCAAACCTAATTTTGTCATTTCGTCTGTACCTAGACTACGGAAAAAACTTTCATAATCACGATTCTTTAGGTCTCTTTTACCTAATTTTTTAAAAAAGTCTTTATAAATTTTTTCTCTATCTCTGACTCTTTTCGCTCTAGCTTTTGCGTTAAGAGCCTCTTTTTGGTAATCTTTTTTAATTTTGTTTTCTTTTTCCTCTTTTTCAACTTTTCTACTCCTCAATGATATGTTAGCAGCTATCAATAGTAATACTGCCAATGGGTCAAATACAAATATTAATACTATAATTACCCACCTTACAGCTTTATCAAAATAATCTTTAGCGTTCTCACCATAAATTAATTCTGCAATATATTTTATTGGTCCTATTTCTGCTTCTATTTTATCTTGTTCTAATGCTAGTTCAGATTTTTGTAAAGTTAATTCACCAATCTTATTACTTGCGTCTGTAATAGCTGTATTTAATAAAGTTCTCTCTTCTTCTTGTTTTTTTCTTTCTTTTAAACCTCTACTTACATATTCTTTATCTATATAAACCTCTAATGCTTTATCTAATAAAGTTAATTGACCCTCTGCTCTATCTATAATTAATTGTTGTTGATTTATTTGTTTGTCAAGAAGTTCTATTTTTATATTATTAGATGATGTTGGTTTGACTTGGTCTAGGTGTGCCTTTGATAAGAAACCAAAGATACCCATAGAAGTGATAAAGATTAATACTATAACAGCAAATGTTAAATACATTTTGATAGTATAAGGCACTAACTTATTGCGCCAGTTATTATACAACCAAGAGGCGGCAACTAATTTACCTACCTCTAATGCACTACCCATAGCAATAATAGGTACAACTGCACCTGCAAATAAAGTAGATAGACCTACAATAGAATAGCCAGCAGCTATTACAGATATAGATATCGCACTTAAAAATGTAATTAATATTGTAAACATAAAAATCCTAATTGATTACTGGTAAATCGTAATCTTCTCTTAACTTTTTGATAATGCCTTTTATTTTACCAAAATAATGTTTATCTGAAGCATAAGCACCAAGTGTTTCTACATATAATAGTGAATCTTCTACACCATTATCTCTTAATTTTCTGTACTCTTTATAAGCACCACCATTATTTATTATATCAATATAATGTTGTACACTATCACACTCATGCATATATACACGAACACCCCACTTTTTAGGATTGTTACTAGGTAACATGTGTGGCTCTGTTAGATTATATGTACGAATACCAAATAAATTTTTACCCTCTAATGCAAATCTACTATTACCCCAACCACTTTCTAAAGCAGCCTGAGCCAATAATACTTCAAAATTTACAGGATAAATGTCTGTTGTTGTATTGTAGATATAGTTAACACATTGACCTACACTATTGATAAATGTTTGATTGTTTGCTCTCTCAAAATCTGGTTTTTTAAACTCTACTATTTGCTCTAAAGTATCTGCAACTTCATTAGCAATTTGTTCACTCTCTTTTGCTACACTATTGTTATATGTATAATAAATGCTACCAATAAAGGTAACTATAAACACAACCATTAATGTATATAATATAGTTTTTATTTTCTGTATCATTTAGGCCTTTCTGATTACAATATAATCATAACTAGAAATCGACTCTGGCGGATTTTCGCCATACTCTGACCAAGTACCAATCTCAATGTTCTTATTCTTTCTCTGAAAGAATTGTAAACTATTGTTGTTCATATATTTAGACATAGTTTTAAAGATTTTTTCTGATTGTTTTTCAGTAAAATTGTTAGAAACATCTGTAGCCCAATTACCAGTATAATAGGTCATTGACTTATCAGAGCCTTCTATAAAACTATCTAATTTCCTGGGGACACCACTAATAACGGATTTTAAGTAGTGGTCTAATTCTTTTGATTTTTTTCTCGCTTGTTGCATTATATAATCCTCTCATTATAAACCTTTAATTAAAAATTTTTCAATTACATTTTTGGTAGGTATCACCGTTGTGTTACCACCGTCTGACATTTCATTATTGTCATCATAATTGTAATCACTCATTAAGATATGTACATCTTTATTTTCTTTTACCAACCAACCAGTTGATACACATATAGCAGGTTTTGACTTTTGTATTTCTTTTAAATTTCGCCAACCTGAATCACTTTGAATATCCTCCCAATAGACCATGTAGAAATCAAACTCAAATGGTATGCCTGGAAGAACATCTGACTTATTAATTTTTTTCGCCATTCTTTACACTTTCATATAGCATTAAAATTAAACCTGCAAGAATCACAATAAATAACTCTTGTGGTAAATAAACATAGATTGCTTGTAGTATATCGTTTATCTTTTCTACTACGAACATTCTTTATCAGCAATTTTCGTGTCTTTTAATAATTCACACTTATATTTGCTGTCCGCTTTTAATCTAATATCAGCGGCTAAGCTTTCTAATATGGTTGGTAAATGTTTTTCAATAACATCAACCATTTCTAAAGCATATAAATGCATTAGTCTTTGTAACTCCCCTTCTAATACAGAGGTGTCAACATTGTTACCACTTATCTTTTCTTTGATTATGTGTGCTACCACAGCCGTGTTATAATCATTTGCACTTACTGATTTAGCAAAGGCATTTAAACCTAACCAAACTAGTAAAAATATTAAAATCAACTTTTTCATTATATCCTTTCTCAATATTTATGGTACTACTATACACTATCCAGTATATAAAGCAAGCCCTTTTTTAAGAAAAAAGCTGTTATTTTATGCGATTATTTGGTGCGACAGATTATTTGTTCTGGTTTTGTACTGGTTCATCACGCATAAAACTATCGTTCCAACCAAATGCCTCTTTCACAACTGATTCGGTAAGACCTTTATACATTTTATTCAATGTTTTTGATTTCATACCAAGTAAAACCTTAGCCTCATCTTGGTGTAATCCTTCTAAAATTTGAATAAACATAGTTTCTTTTTGTGTTTTTGTAAGGTCATTATCTGCGCCTTTTACAAAATGCCACAATCTCTTAGCTTCGTTTCTTAATAAACCGTGTTCAGTTCCTATCGGTGCCTCATTAGCAATATATGGTGGGTCACCTGCTGGTAAGTCCCATACTATATTTGAATCAAAAGCACCTTTTAAAACTTGTCTTAATGGTGCATTATCATATTGTCTTAATACTGCTATCTTTTTTGGTTTGTCTTTTGCGTTGTTAACTTTTGTTAGAATCTCTGAAAACAATAATACATTTTCACCTGCACCTCTAGTGCCGGCTACAGCTGCCATTGCTTTTGGATTCATTAAATTAGGGTTTCTTTGTTGTTCAGCCATAATTTCTCCTTCAATTCATTGTCCTATTTATACGACACCCATACCACGAATACCAAGGCCATTATAAAACCTAGTATCAATACATGATTACCTAGATTCAACATACTTTTACCTACCGTATGTGGGTTTTTAGGGTCTATAAATTTATTCATGTAAAATTTCTCTTGCTGTACCATTTATAAAATGCTTTATCAGTAAATATTTCTGCAATCTCTGATGGTGGTACTTGTTCAGTTTGTATGCATGTTTCAAGATTTTCATATTCGTAAGTGTCAACTTTACGAGTCATTGTCTTATCTTTTTTTGATTCAGCCAATGTTTTAATTAATCTTTGTTGTTTAGTTAGGGTCATATTCTCTGACCTTTAATAAAACATATATGACAACTATTGATACAGGCACACCTAAAAAAAATAATCCTAATAGTTCCATTAGAATTTCCTTACTATGTGTTTTCTTAATGCTCTTACAAGTTCCTCTAGTTTATCAATGATAGATATTAAACTAGGGTCTGTAATATAATTACCTTGATTTTTTAATTTATCATATTCTCTCAATGGTATTGTTACCGTTGATTGCTCATTTTCATATGTTAAATCGTGGTCGTGTGTATCTCTATCTATATTTTCATCACTCATAAAAACCTTTTTACCAGTTAAAGTGAAAACGGAGGACCTAGGGGCCCTCCGTCTCCTGATTTTCGCAATTATGCGTTGTAAGCAACTTGCTTACCGAACACAGCATTGATACCAGCAGCTATAATAGCTTTTGATGGTGTACCAACTCTGTATGAAACACCAGATGATGTTCTATTTTCATAAATCATCATTCCTTCGTTTCTTAATTTACCAACCATTGCAGCTGGTGATTTAAGGTCGTAAGTGTTTCTTAATTGTTTCCAAGAAACATCTGAACCTTTAGCAAAAAGATTTCTAATCTTTGCTGTTTTTGAAAGTTTAGCTCTTGCCATAACTTCATCTCCTTTTATTGTGTTAAAAAAATTAAACATTATGTTTAGTTTCCTTTCTTTGCGTTATAAGTTCGCCAACTATCCGATTAGCAGAGCGTATTATAATAGTCTGATAATCTGAATTCATTTTTTATCCTCGGGGTCAAAATCTGGTGTAAATTGTATATCTGCCATGTCTGATAAATCTCTAACTTCGTCCTCTATATCTTTTGATAATGGTTTATGTACTTTATGTTTTGTATCTAAAATTTTATTATAATCTAATTTAGCAGTTTTAGCTTTACCTTTCATATTGATTGTAACCATTTTATCTGCGAATTGTTGTGCTGGATGTGATTTATTAAAATCACGATAGATTAAACCTCTTATCGTATCAATAACAACGGCTAAGTCTGCTGTAAAAGTTAATTTATTGGTCACTATTCCCATATTTACAAATTTATCTAATAATGTATAAGCAATATCATCAACATTGCCTTCCACAAATTCTTTAGTTTGTTGTTCTACTAAAATTTTGTGTTGTTTTTCATCAACAGGTTTTTTAACATTATCTTTATTCTTTATTCTGTTGGTCGGAAAGAGTATAATGTTGTCTTTATCATTCACTTATAATCTCTCCTTTATAATTTACTTTTTTCTGGTCGGCAAAATGTTCTACCAATTGATTATAACCACCAATCAGTTCGCCATCAATCTTTATTTGTGGCATGGTTCTAACATTTTTACCAATGTCTTCAATTAGTTTACTAGGGTCTGAACCAAAGTCCTTTTCTAAACTTTTTTCTTGGTATTCAAGGCCAAGATTAGTCAATAATGACTTGGCCTTGGTACAAAAGACGCAATTGTTTTTACTATAAACTATTATCGTCATCTTTTTTCTTTAGGTTATCCCATGCCTTCATTGACTCTTCATTTAAATTGTAAGCGTCAACAGCCTGTTCAATAGTGTAATTATACATCTTATTAAACTTGCCTAAAGGCAGTCTTATTCCTATCCAAGTTCTATAATAACCATTTTTAGTTAAAGTTACATCTTGAGCAAATATCTCATAACCTCTAACAGGTGTTTCTGATATAATATTTACTAAAACGGTTTCAACTTCGGTTACTACGGTTTTAGTTTCCGTTTTACCAAGTTCTTTAATGAATTGTTTTGACTCTTTATTCATTTCTCCCTTGATAATATCTGCCAATTCAGATTTAGCCATCATTTTGGCCTTCTCTATTGACAATTGTAAATCAGGCGAAACTGCTGTTGCAACACCATAGATACATTGTTTATCATTGTCTTTTTTACTTAACAACTTTAGGTCGCAAGCTTTTGACTCATTGATATCAGCCATGTACCAAGATGGCACTTTGTCAACAATATTACCTTTCTCTGATTTTATCTTGTAGGTGCTGTTCATACTTGAACATGCGCTTAAACTTGCTATCGCTAAAACGGCACCTAACATCTTTAGTTTACTTTTCATCATAATTTATTACTCTCTTTCACACTATAAACTAAATCTTGTAGAAAGTCAAGCGTGGATTGTACATATGCTAATGCGTCATCACTAGACACTTCATA
>VTLG01012541.1_pt1 | contig 12566 bp, 12 predicted proteins | sample 4694571 | NCBI WGS metagenome assembly VTLG01 (sample SAMN12604809, study PRJNA352737) | marine metagenome | biome: ENVO:00000447; feature: ENVO:00000209|ENVO:00000569|ENVO:01000036; material: ENVO:00002151; isolation source: viral sequences binned using virsorter ... | reverse complement strand
GGACAAATGTATGAAATAAAATTTGTTGAAGATATGAATCCTTTTTTTCAAGCAGGAGCAACTCATACATTTATTCTTATGAGTAGGTTGTTTATATATGATGATCAAGAATTTAATATAACAACTTCAGATGCTACAGTTAATGCAGCAATCGAATCTTTAGAAACAGAAAGAAGTTACCATATAGATTTAGTTATGGATTCTGGTGGAACTGGTAGTTTTTCAGTTGCTAGTAATGTTTATCAAGGTGTAAGTTTAGGTACTGCAACCGCTAGAGGAGAAGTAGTTTCTTGGGATGCAGATACATATACATTAAGGATTATTAATACTTCTGGGACTTGGGCACTTTCTACATCAATTACTGATGGTACTGCTTCATGGACATTAGCAAGTTATGATGATATGAAAATGGAAGGTGACTTATTTGCTCAGAATGTAGAAATAGAAACATCAGCAGACGATGGTATTGTAGATTTTACTGAAACTAATCCATTTGGGTCATTCTAATGTTAGGAACAACTTTTTACCATTCATCTATAAAGAAAATAGTTTCTGCTTTTGGGACTCTTTTCAATAATATTAGTATAGAACGTGCAAATTCTAGTGGAGTTAAAGAAACTATTAAAGTTCCTTTGGCTTTTGCACCCAAGCATAAATTCACCCAACGTATATCCCAAATAACTGATGCAAATTATACAGGTGCAGAAGTGCAGGGAACTACTCCTAGAATGGCTTTTGAATATACTGCACTAACATATGATCCAACTAGAAAATTAAATACAGTACAAAAAACTGCAGTTGTTAAGTCTGGAACAAATACAACTTTAGATAGATATTACCAACGAGTTCCATATGTTATGGATTTTGCATTATATTTGTGGGTTACTAATACAGAAGATGGATTACAAATTGTAGAACAGATATTGCCATATTTTACTCCAGAATTTTCAATAAGTATAAATGACATTTTAAAAACTGATGTGCCTATTGTTTTAAATGGTGTGGAATTCGAAGACACAGCTTTAGATGGGGATATGGATACTCGTAGAAGAATAGAATGGACTTTAAGTTTTTCAGTACAAACTTTCTTGTATGGACCAAAAACAAATCAAAAAGTTATCACTAAACCTGTTACTCAATTTTATTTACATGATGTATCTCAAGTTAAGAAAATTAAAATTGTCGGAGAAGGAACTGGATATTCTGATGGAACTGATGTTGGGGTTTTGGGTGGAAGTGGTACTGGATTAACTGTTGATATAACTGTTGCTTCTGGTCAAGTCATAAAAGCCACAATTAAAAATCCGGGAAGAGAATATTCTTTAAATGATGTTGTTGTTATTAGTGGTGGAGATAAAAATGCTAGACTAAGGGTTGAAGAATTGGGAATGTCTGAAACTCAAACAGTGGATGCTACTAATGTTGCTATGGTAAATTCTATTAGTAGACACGAAATTGCTATTGAACCTACTACAGCGGAGGCAGATGATGCGTATTCTACTAACGATACCATTACTCTGAATATATAATGGATGTTGAAAAAAAGTTGGATGAATTTTTGGAAATAGATGGTGATACTGTTAATGTTTCAACTGGAGAAATTGTCAAAGTTCCTGATATAAATAGTAGTGTTGAAGATAGAAAAGATGATCAGACTACTGACTACAATTATGCTAGAACTAATTATTATTCTTTATATGAAAGGGGTATGCAAGGGTTGGATGAATTATTACAAGTAGCAAAAGATTCTCAACATCCTAGATCATATGAAGTTGCTGCCGGAATGATAAAAAATCTTGGTGAATTGAATAAAAGTCTTATAGAATTACAAAAGGATATGAATGATTTACAAGGAACAGATAAAAAAGTCCCAACAAATGTTACTAATGCATTATTTGTTGGGTCTACTGCTGATTTACAAAAAATGTTGAAAAAACAAAATTCAGAGGAAGGTTGATGAAAACATATAGAGATTTTAAAAACGAAATAGAAAAAATAGAAGAATTGGAAGTAGATGAAAAACAAAAAAGAGTTGTTCGTGGTGGAAAAAAGGTTACAATTAATATCCCCACAACACCAAAACGTAGAACTGCTAAACAAAAAGCCTCAGATAGAAAACGTGGTAGAAAATTGAAAAATAAAAAACAGAAACAATCTACAATTAGAAAAAGACAACGTAGTATGTCTAAAAGGTAAATGTGAATATAAATTATCTAGGAAATCCTCTATTAAAAAAGGCTAATGTTCAGGTAGATTTTACTCAAGAACAGGTTGCTGAATATATAAAATGTTCCCAGGATCCTAAATACTTTATCAAAAACTACATGAAAATTGTTCATGTTGATAAAGGTTTAATTCCTTTTGAGTTGTGGGATTTTCAGGAAGATATGATAGATAATTTTCATGAAAACAGATTTGTTATATGTAAAATGCCTCGTCAAACAGGTAAATCTACTACGATAATTGGGTTTTTATTGCATTATTGTTTATATAACGAAGATACTAGAGTAGCAATTTTAGCTAATAAAGGTTCTACAGCTAGGGAATTACTAGGGAGATTACAATTAGCATACGAACATCTTCCATTGTGGTTGCAACAAGGTGTTGTTGAATGGAATAAAGGTAATATTGAATTAGAAAATGGTTCAAAAATACTTGCTTCTTCAACCTCATCTAGTGCAATTCGTGGTGGAACATTTAATATTATTTTCTTAGATGAATTTGCATTTGTGCCATCGGGTATTGCAGAAGAGTTTTTTAGATCAGTTTATCCTACAATATCTTCTGGGAATACTACTAAAGTCTTAATTGTATCTACGCCTAATGGAATGAATATGTTCTATAAGATGTGGGTTAATGCTACTGAAGGTAGAAGTGATTATGTTCCAGTAGATGTTCATTGGTCTTCTGTTCCGGGGAGAGATACTGCTTGGAAAGAACAGACTATAAGAAATACGAGTGAAGATCAATTTAGGGTTGAGTTTGAAACAGAATTCATTGGTTCTTCAGATACTCTTATATCTCCAACAATCCTCAGAAATTTAACATTTAAAGAGCCTATCTATTCTACCGATGAAGGATTTTCAGTTTGGGAAAGGCCAAAAAAGGATAGACAATATTTTATAACTTGCGATGTTGCTCGAGGTGCAGGTAAAGATTATTCTGCTTTTACGGTTATTGATGTTACGGATACCCCCTATAAATTAGTAGCAAGATATAGAAATAATGAAATTTCATACTTATTATACCCGAGTGTTATACATAAAACAGCAATGTTTTATAACGAAGCAATGATATTAGTAGAATCTAATGATATCGGTGGACAGGTAGCAGATACTTTATATAGTGATTTTGAATATGAAAATATGATTTCTTCGGCTGTTAAGGGTAGAACTGGTCAAGTCATTAGTGCAGGATTTGCAAGAAATGCTAGTATGGGATTAAAAACAACTGCACAAGTAAAACGTATTGGATGTCAAACTCTAAAATCTTTATTGGAAGAAAATAAATTATTATTATTGGATTTTAATACTATTTCGGAACTGACGACGTTTATAGTTCGAGGAAAAAGTTATTCGGCTTCGGAAGGTAATCATGATGATTTAGTTATGAGCCTAGTTTTATTTTCTTGGTGTGTTCAACAAAGATATTTTAAAGATTTGATGGACCAAGATATTCGGTTGAAATTATATGCCGAAAAAATGAAAAATATAGAAGAGGAAATAACTCCGTTTGGGTTTTTTGATGATGGTCAAAAACAAACGGAAACTTTTACAGACACAGACGGAACAGTATGGGTAACAGATCCCTCAGAATCTAGATCGGTTTTGTTGTGAAACTATCAAAATTATAAATACATTTAACAAAGAACACACTCAGACTGATTAAATTCGTTTAAGGAGAATAATAAAATGGCTTTTCAAGTAAGTCCAGGAGTTAATGTATCTGAGATAGATTTGTCGACTTCGATAGCAAATCCCTCGGTTTCAGATGCGGCTATTGCATGTTCCTTTGCAAAGGGACCTGTTAATGAAGTCACAACTGTAACTTCTGAGAAAGAATTAGTAGAAATATTCGGTGAACCTGATGATAATAATGCTTCGAATTGGTTTGCAGCAGCCAGTTTTCTAGCATATGCAGGTTCTTTACAAGTAATTAACACATTAGACACCACAAATGCAAAAAATGCTGTAGATACTGGAACTGCACCTGCAACTGCAGATGTAGGTAGTCCATCGTTGTACGATGATGCTGCCGCATCAGTATTTAGTACCGCTGCTGCAAACTGGATTGCTAAAGCTGGTGGAGCATTATCCAATAGTGTTGGAGTTTCATTGGTTGGTTCTGGTAATGGATTTTCGCAATCTATAAATGATGCTCATGATAATGCATCTGCTGCTATTGGAGAGACTGCTGTTACAGTAGCAGATTCTACAGCATTTCAAGTAGGAGATTTAATTACCTTTGGTGAAGTTGGTGGTGATGAAGATACCTTAAATGTGTATAGAATAATCGCCCTTCCTGATGGTCAAACAATAACAATAAAACCTAAAGATGGTCAAATTGGAGAAGGTCTTAGAAAGGCACCAGCCGATGATGATGATATAAACAGAAAATGGCAATTTTCTGATTTGTTTGATTCCGGACCTACATCAACTCAGTTTGTAATAGATGCTTCTGGAAATACTTCTGCTGCAGATGAAATTCATGTTGTAGTTTATGACGCTGATGGTGGAATATCTGGTAAGAAAGATACAGTTTTAGAAGTATTCGGTAATGTTTCACTTGCAGCTGATGCTGTAAACGAAAAAGGTGAATCCAATTTTATTGGAGATGTTCTCAGACATAAGTCAAATTATATTTATTACGGAAAAAGTGAACTTGACGGCATAACGAAAACTGGTGATCTTGCATCAACATTCGGTACTGCAGCTACATTTACTGGTGATCTCCCAACTGTTTACCGTTTAGCTAATGGTGCTGGAACTGCTACACAAAATAATTCAGATGCTGCTCGTCAATTGGGTTATGATTTATTAGCAGATGCTGATACTTATGATGTTTCCTTGTTAATAATGGGTGAGTCTACATCAACTTTAGCTAAATATGTTCATGACAATATTGCTTCTGTTCGTAAAGATTGTGTAGTATTCTTTAGTCCAGAATTAGCAGATGTTAATGGAAAAGCTACTGATTCAGCAAAAGCTAAAGCTGTAACTGATTTTAGGGATTCTGTAAATATCAATTCTTCTTATGCAGTCATGGATTCTGGATGGAAACGTGTTTATGACAAATACAATGATAAATATCGAGATGTCCCATTAAACGGTGATGTTGCTGGAACTTGTGTTAGAACTGATAACACTAGAGATCCTTGGTATTCACCTGCAGGGTTTGATCGTGGCCAAATTAAAAATGTTGTCAAATTACATTTTAATCCACAAAAAGCTCATAGGGATACATTGTATAAAAAGGGTGTCAATCCAGTAGTCAATTTCCCAGGACAGGGGATTGTTTTGTATGGAGATAAAACTCAATTAACTAAACCTAGTGCATTTGATAGAATTAATGTTCGTCGATTGTTTATAGTATTAGAAAAAGCAATTGCACGAGCTTCTAAGTATTCATTGTTTGAATTTAACGATGAATTTACTCGAGCACAATTCAGAAATATGGTAGAACCTTTCTTGAGGGATGTTAAATCTCGTAGAGGTATTCATGACTATAAAGTTGTCTGCGACGACTCAAATAATACTTCTGAAGTTATTGATAGAAATGAATTTATCGGAGATATATTTATCAAACCTGCACGTTCCATTAACTTTATCCAACTAAACTTTGTTGCAGTTCGCACTGGTGTGGACTTTAGTGAAGTAGTTGGTGCTGTTTAACTTAGGAGAAAAAGAAAATGGCATTTAATATACAGCAATTCACATCTGGATTATCAGGTGGTGGAGCTAGAGCAGGATTATTTGAAGTCGAAATGAATATTCCTCAATCTTTGGTCACTAACAGTGGCACAAGAGTTAAGGATAAATTTCGATTTTCATGTTCTGCAACAACTATTCCACCAGGAACTATCGAAGTTTCCGAAGTATCCTATATGGGAAGATTATTTAAACTTCCCGGAGGTCGAGTATTCGACGAATGGGTTACAACGGTATTAAACGACGAAGATTTTCTTATTAGGGATTCTATAGAACAGTGGATGGATGAACTAAATGGAAATACTACAAATAGAGATAATGTTATTGCTAATTCTGGCAATTCTATGCAAAATCTTGTAGTTACTCAATTTGCAAAAGATGGTGCACCAATTAGAAAATATGTTTTAGTGGATGCATGGCCTTCAGCAGTTGGTGAAGTTGCTTTAGATTGGGCAGAATCCAGTACAATTCAAACCTTTGATATTACTTGGAATTTCCAATGGTGGGAATCTCGTGGTACGGACAATAACACTACCGGCGATATGAACGTTGGAATTAGATAACTAAATACAACAAAAGGGGGCAATTTTTTGCCCCCATTTATTAAGGGATATTTTTATGGCACAAGCACCTAGATCAAATTGGTCTTCTTGGTTGTTACCCGATAATTTCTTTGGATTTAAAGTAGGAAAAAAACCAAAAAATTTAAAGTCTTTTGCAACTCCAGAAAATCAAGACGGTACAACTAATATAGAGGTCGGTGGTGCATATGGAACTTATTATGATATGCAGGGAAGCTTTAAAAATGAAGCGGAACTGATAACAAAATATCGTGAAATGGCTAACCAACCTGAATGTGATGCTGCTATTGAAGATATAATAAATGAAGCTATAGTTATAGATGATGAAAATCCAGCAATAGATTTAGAATTATCCGATACTTCTTTTTCAGATGATATTAAAAAGAAAATTTATACTGAATTTATTCATATTAAAAATATGTTATCTTTTGAAACAAAAGCTCATGAGATATTTAGAAGATGGTATGTTGATGGCAAAATGTATTATCATATGATAATAGATGACACAAGTCCAAAAAAAGGTATTCAAGAATTACGTTATGTAGATTCACGCAAAATGAAAAAGATTCGGGAAGTTGTACGAGAAAAAGCTGAAAATGGTTTAGAATTAGTTGAAAAAACACAAGAATATTATGTTTATGATGAAGGACAATCTAATGATGTCACTACATTGGTGCAAGGAATAAAAGTTACCCCTGATGCAATTGCTTTCAGTACTTCAGGGTTATTCGACCATAATACGCAATCGGTTATATCTTATTTACATAAGGCAATTAAACCATTAAATCAATTGCGGATGATGGAAGATGCAGTAGTTATATATAGAATTTCTCGTGCACCAGAAAGAAGAATTTTTTATATAGATGTGGGTAATTTACCCAAAGCAAAAGCGGAACAGTATCTTCGAGATATGATGGTTAAACATCGAAATAAGTTGGTTTATGATGCTAACACTGGTGAATTAAAAGATGAAAGAAAACATATGAGTATGATGGAAGATTATTGGTTGCCTAGAAGGGAAGGTGGTCGCGGTACGCAAATAGAAACACTTCCTGGAGGTACTAATCTCGGAGAATTAGAAGATATAGAATATTTCCAAAAGAAATTATACAAGAGTCTCAATGTCCCTGTAGCCCGCCTACAAGAGGATACTGGGTTTTCTTTAGGTAGAGAGACTGAAATAACTCGAGATGAGTTGAAATTTTCAAAATTTATTATAAGATTACGTTCAAGATTTAATGATTTTTTTAATCAGTTAATAAGATCACATTTACTGTTAAAAGGTGTTATATCAGAAGAGGACTGGGAAAAAGAAAAATCCTTTGTTAGATATACCTATGCAGAAGATTCTTATTATAGGGAAATAAAACAGCAAGAAATTATGGCTGGTAGGTTAGAAATGGTTTCTAATTTATCTGATCATATTGGTAAACTCTTTTCTATAGAATATGTCAGGAGAGAAGTCCTAAGGCAAAATGATGAAGAAAGAGATCTTATGGACAAAGAAATTTCCAAGGAAAGAGGTGATGGAAAATACGGTGCTATGGAAGAGTTTGATCCAAATGATGCTATCTTGCAATTAACCGATGAAGAAAATAAATTTGAATCTGATGAAAAATTGACAGAAGCTATGGTCGCATTTTACAAGACTATGTCTAATGGAAATGGCCGTGGTTCTGATGTAAAATTGTTGGAGGAAGATTAAGAAGATGTTAAATATTAGTAAATTAGATTTTTCTTCCGTTTTAGCCACAGTTTTAAGTTATACAAAAAAGGAATTAGAAAATTTTGAAAAACGTGTTTATGAAAATATCCAAAAGAAAACTCAGTATTTAACTGAAATTCAGAGGGGTCCAATGGGACCTCCTGGACCTCCTGGACCAACTAATGGTCCACAGGGAGAACAAGGTCCCATCGGCCCGCGAGGGTTACAGGGAGAAATTGGTCCACAGGGCGATCTCGGGCCTCAAGGAGTTCCAGGAATACAAGGTGTTCATGGCGAACAAGGACTGACAGGACTACAAGGACCAAAAGGTAATGTCGGTTTACAAGGGATCCCAGGCCCTCCTGGCCCTATTGGACCTCTAGGCCCTCGTTTCGAGTTACAAGAAAAAACAGTTACTGATTTAAAAAGGGAAGTTCTTGCTCATGTTTCTAAAATGTTTGTTAAAAACAATTATTTCGCAGCAAATTCTGCTGGAAGTGGTGAAGTAAATGTTAGAGGGTTAGATGACGTAAATTTTCCTGGAAATGCTGTAATGACTCTAACTACTAATCCATCAACATTTTTAAGAGATAAAATAACGGGGTTGACTACGGGAGTTTCTGGACTTATTAGTAGAAGACAATCAGATATAGTTTATGAAATTGATACTAGTAGTATAACTTCCACTATCCCAGGAACTACAGCTTTTTCTGATGGGGAAACAGTTACAGATTCATATGGTGTAACTGGTGTTATTCAATCTGTCACTGGTTCTGGGAGTGTAAATGAAAATGTTTTAAGGTGGAATTCAACAGATAGAAATTTTGAATTTATTGGAACTATCAATGATGTAGATGGAGGTATATTTGTCTAATGGAAAAGTTAATACAAGCTATAAAAAATAATGTTCCAGTAGAAGTGGGTAATATTGTCGGTAAAGAATTATCCAAAAGAGCTGGAATTTTAGTAGATAAACGTAAAAAGGAAATTGCACTTTCATTATTTAGTGATGAAGAAACTGAAGAAAGTAATATAAACAGTGGAGATTCTGGTGAAGAATCTGAATTTATAGATAAAATTCAAGGTATCGAAGAAAATACAAAAGTTGATTTTAAAGATAGTTCTTGGATAGTAGTAGATAAGAAAGGTGCAGAAAAATTTATAAGTTTATATGAATCTGCTTCTGATATTAATAAGGAACGATTGCTTCATATTGCTTCAAAAAGTAAACGTGGATTTTTAAAAGTTATCAAACTCATAAGGTAGGTAAAAAATGGCTGCAGTAACTCCTTTATCAGATCAATTACATCTTGGTGGAGAAGCAGTCTGTATTCTGGAAAACACGGATTCTATTGATATATCTGCTCTATCTGGAGCTGCAGGTAGTGAAAAGGTAAAAATAGTTTCAATGCATTGGACTACAGATGGCGATCCTGGAATGGTTGTTACATATGGTGATACAACCACTAATAACGATGACACTCTCCAATTATATGGTGGCGGAACATGGTCACGATTTAATGGTTTTGATGGAATTCTTTCAGATGCTGATATTTCAGTAACAGGTGCCGGAACTATTATAATTACAGTTAAAAAAATAGAAGGTTATGCTCATAGAACTGATTATAAGGCGGTGGAGTGATTAATATGAAATTAATAACAGAAAATATTGATTCTATTGATGTTATTGTCGAAGGTAAAGGTAATTCAAAAAATCTTTATATAGAAGGGGTTTTTTTACAGTCTGAGACAAAAAACAAAAATGGAAGAGTTTATCCTAAAGAAATTCTTGAAAAAGAAGTAGAACGTTATAAAAAACAATATATAGATACTAATAGGGCTTTCGGTGAATTAGGTCATCCAGAAGGTCCAACTATAAATTTAGAACGTGTCTCACATTTAGTCACAGAATTAAAATCTCAAGGAAACAATTTTACTGGAAAAGCTAAAATAATGACTTCTACACCATATGGTAAAATTGTTGAAAGTTTATTAGATGAAGGTGCACAATTAGGTGTTTCTTCAAGAGGTATGGGTAGTTTAAAACAGAATAAATCCGGGACTGATGTTGTTCAGGATGATTTTTATTTAGCTACGGCTGCCGATATTGTTGCGGATCCTTCTGCTCCTAAAGCTTTTGTTCAAGGTATTATGGAAGGTAAGGAGTGGATATGGGAAAGTGGAGTTCTTAAAGAGAAGGATATTGAAGAACTTAAAAATCTTTTAGATAAGAAAAAAAGTATTAGAGAAGACGTTGCTTTGACTGCGTTTGAATCGTTCTTCTCTAAATTATAACGATTATAAATAAACATAAGCGCAAATAAAATAGAGGAGAACCGATAATGGAAGCCATTGAAACTAATGTGAATGAAGAAGTTTTGGAAGAAGAAATTTCTGAAGAAACCGATTCCGTCACAGAAGGGTATAAGACTAAGGCTCAATTACTTGATGATATTACAGGTCTTGTCAGTACTTTGAAAAGATCTGAATTGGTTCAGGCTCATTCGATATTAACAAGTCCAAATGAACAGGAAGATGTTCAAGAGGACGGAGATGAAGAACCTGAAGAAGCCGAAGAGTCAAAAATTACTGCACAAATAGCAAAAACTGTTGTGGAGAAATTAGATAAGAAAGCTATCATGTCAGCTTTGGAAGACATGGAAGATGGGGAAGATGTTGAAGAAACCGATGATGAAAATGATGATTATATGGAAGCTCATAGTTTAATCATTAAGGAAGTCAAAGGTATCATCACTTCTGGAAAGAAAGGCACTTCTGCAAAATTAGCGGAAAAAGCTGCCAAAACTTTTGTCAAGGGGAACAAAAAACAAATTACTAAATTAGTTAAGGAAGCATCTACTTCCAAGAAAACCATTAAATCCTCCTTTGATCCAAAATTGTCTTGGAGTAAGGAAGATTCGGTGGATGTAAGTGAACATGTTGATGCTTTATTAAATGGTGAAGAATTGTCAGAAGAGTTTAAAACCAAAGCTACTACAATTTTCGAAACTGCCGTTAAGGTTAAGGTTGAAAAGGAATTGGTTTCAATTAGAGAACAATTTGATGATCAAGTAGTTGAAGTAGAAAACGAATTGACAGAAAAAATGACTAATCAGGTAGATGAATATCTGAATTATGTTGCTGAACAATGGATGGGTGATAACAAACTAGCTGTTGATTCAGGTATAAGATCAGACCTTTCTGAGGAATTTATCAAGGGAATGAAGTCACTTTTTGAAGAACATTACATTGAAATTCCAGAAGAAAAGGTTGATGTATTGGATGAAATGGTTGGTAAAATCGATGAGTTAGAAAATAAACTTAACGATGAAATCGAAAAAAATATTTCTTTGACCAAAGAATTATCTATTAATGAAAGAAATAAATTAATCGATGATGTTGTTACTGACTTAGCTGATACGGAAGTCGAGAAATTTAAGGAAATAACTGAAACTGTAGATTTTGATGGTAATGTTGATAGTTTTAAAACTCAGTTATTAACTCTTAAAGAGAGTTATTTCCCTAAAGAAATTAAACAAGAAAGGGAAAGTGATAAAGCATTACCTAACGATATCAATGGTGTAATGTCGAGATATACTACTGCACTTTCTCGAACAGTTCAAAAATAAAAAATTATAAATAGCTGTAGAATATAATTACAGGGAGAAATAAAAAAATGTTTAATTCAGAACATCTGCAAAATAAATGGCAGCCTGTGCTTGAACATGATTCCCTGCCTGCAATTTCAGATAATTACAGAAAGACAGTTACTGCTGTTTTACTAGAGAATCAAGAAATTGCTATAAGAGAGCAAAAGCAGGCAGAAACAGGTCAACTATTTGAAGCTGCACCAACTATGAGTACAGATCCATCAGGAACTGGTGATGCTGGTTTTGGTGGGGCAGGTGCTGCTCCAGTCGCAGGTTATGACCCAATTTTAATCAGTTTAGTCCGAAGGGCTATGCCTCAATTAATCGCATATGATATCGTTGGTGTTCAACCAATGACAGGTCCTACAGGACTTATCTTTGCGATGAAATCGCAATATGTAGAGAACGATGGTAATCGGTCAAGTAATCGAGAAGCATTGTTTGATGAAGCTGCTACGGAACAATCTGGTATTGCTGGTGGACAAGCTGATCCTGGTCCAGTAGCTGGTGTTGACGACTCAACTGCATTAACTACTGATCCTTTTGCTACTGCTTCTCCTGGAGCAGAAAATACCAACTATTATGGAGATACTACTTCTTCAACTAAAGGTGGTATGTCAACGGCAACTGCTGAAGCATTAGGTGATGCAACTACTAACGCTTTCCGCGAAATGGCATTCTCGATTGATAAAACAACTGTGAC
>VTLG01010749.1_pt1 | contig 12567 bp, 25 predicted proteins | sample 4694571 | NCBI WGS metagenome assembly VTLG01 (sample SAMN12604809, study PRJNA352737) | marine metagenome | biome: ENVO:00000447; feature: ENVO:00000209|ENVO:00000569|ENVO:01000036; material: ENVO:00002151; isolation source: viral sequences binned using virsorter ... | reverse complement strand
ATGATAAGTAGATCTGCACCACGTCCAGTTATTGCACCACCAATACCAGCACCAAAATATTCTCCTCCATGATTGGTTTCCCATCTTCCTGAAGCTTTTGAGTCTGCTTTCAAACTTACGTTTTTGTAAATTTTACGAAAAACATTATCATCCATTAGGTTTCTCATTTTTCTTCCGAACCTGTATGACAGTTCTGCTGTGTGGGTTGCCTGAATTATTTTTGTTTTAGGTTTTTTACCCATCAACCAAGCTGGAAAAAGGTAAGATGCAAATTCTGACTTAGTGTGTCTTGGTGGCATGTTAACAATTAATCTTTTCAGTTTACCTGAAGCAATCTCTTCAAACTTTTTTGCTAGTATGTTGTGGTGATAGCCATCTATAAACTCAGGCCAGACCATTTTAACAAAGTGCATGAAACTAGTTTGAGCCTTAGCATTATCATCATGCATGGCTATTGCTAACATTAGCCTTAATTCTTCATCTGAATACTTTGAAAATTTATTATTTTTGGTTTCCATTGGGACTCCTAACCCTTTTTATACTAAAAAAAGGGGGTATACCTTAAAAAAATGTTTCATATGAAATTTTGCTCTCTGAAAATTTAAAACACCGCGCTTGCGTGCTCGCGCGTGTGCGTGCGGGCGATTTTTAGGGGCGAAAAACGGCTAAAAACCGCCATTTTTTACAAAATTTACAGGTACCCTAACGTTTTTTTGGTGGTTCGCGTCCCGAGATATAACTTACAATAATAAAAATTATCGTAAGTGATCCGCGTTTCTGGCGCATTTCTGCGCTTTTTTTGGGTCATAAACCGTTATTTTTTTTTAAAAACTCGATTATTCCTGGCCAACTGACCGCGATTGGCGGTTCGCGCACGCCTTTTTCTAATATTTTCTGCCATTTTGATGTCTCATACAGAATTTCACGCGCTCCGTGAATAAGCTTCGCATGTTCTGAGAAAACAATAATAAATGATTTTCCAGGAGCAATTGTAGAAAGTCTCAAACACATTGAAATTTGATGTGGGCTCAATGTAATTTTATTGGCCTTAGCAATTTTACATTCAACAAATATCGTATCCATGTGTGGTGCAATCCCAATTAAATCTGGAAAGCCTTGTTGCGTTGTTGTTTCAATCCTAAACCAATTATAAATTGTCACGTTCTTCTTAATTAATTTGACAAAGTTAGACTCTTTCATGGTACAGTAAATTTATGAGTAAAAACAAAAGTATAGGGTTACACAAATGAAAGTATTTTTACTTGTCATAAGTTTGTGGGGCTACAATGGATCATCATGGGTTTTTACTGGTAACCAATTAGTCTTGCAGGAAAAGTTTTTCGAACTCCAGGAGTGTGAAGATCTTGGACGTAAATTTATGAAATATGAAATGAACAAATATTTTACTTACAAGGTTCAATGTATTGAAGACGTAAACAAAGAAACTTAATCGCTTTTCTTTTCAACAAGTTTAACCTCTTCTGGTTCTGGTGTAACATCAATTATTTCTTCTTCACCTTTGATGCCAATACCTTTTCTTTGTAATTCATCTAGCTTAGCAACAAGTTGTTCTCTAGTTAAATTCTCAATTGCGCTCTCCATCCTAATTGTTGGATCATACAAACCAGAAGCCTTACCTCTTAATGCTTCAGCATTAATTGAAGCAGCATAATGTTTTTCCTCCTCCGCTCTTTTACTTAAACTATCTAATCTAGCTAAATGTTTATCCATGTTAACAGAATACTTATCAGTAAGTTCTTTTTTTAAATCATAAATAGCCTCAGCTACTAACGGATATTTATTAGGATCTTGTAATTCATAAGCAGACTTACGCGCAATAGCATCAGAGTATCCTGCTTTTCTTGCAGACTCAGAAGCAGATTGTTGACCAGTTAGAGTGTGATAACAAAATTCATGTACAAATCTTAATTGTTTTGGAGTCAATTTACGTGCTTTTCGACCATCAATTTTCATTTTTAACCTCTATAAAGCATAATTTCACACACATTTTATAACAAATTAATTAACTTTTTTCTACTCGCGTTATACTAAAATCATTTAAAACCGCCATTTTTTTTTAAAAACCTTACAGTCCTTACACTACCCTTACACTACTAGTGTAAGGAAATAATGGCTGTTTTCTCTACCAAATCAACAACCTTACACTTGTTACACTTGTTTCGAGATATTTTGTTTTATCAACACTAACACGCGCCAAATTATGCTTTACGGCGACCCACGAAGCGCGAAACAAATAAAATAATACAAATAAATTAATCTATGATACATAAAAAATGCCTCATGGATCAAAAACACAAAAAAGGTTTTACCTCGCACCTGCACGCCATTCAATATCTAACAAAGCTAGGTTACTGGGTCTTCGATAATATTTCTAAGTTAGGGCCATGCGATCTAATTGGTTTAAATAACAAAGGTGAAATTTTATTAGTCGATGTTAAATCAACAAGTAAAAGAAAGACAGGAAACTTTGCAGGATATTTCATTAAACGCGCACCGACGAAACAACAAAAAGAATTAGGAATTCGTATATTAATGGTCTCTGAAGACGGATCCTGCGTCTTCGAAAAACCGCAGAAATTAGCCATAAAATAGAAAAGTATTGCGGTCTATGTAATATAATGTAATAAAATAGTATAAATAAAGGAGAAAGATTATGAAAGTTATTAAATGGATTATTAAAGATTTAAAATTAGCGAGCAAGGAAGATTGGTTCTATGTTGCTCTAGGAATTCCAGTGAGTGTATTCGCTTACATTCACTGGTTTATATAAAGGAGAAAGAAATGAAGGGATTTAATAAAAGCAGTTACAAAGAAGATATCGAGGGAAATGTTTTGGATTATGTAATAGCTTGTATTGGCACTTGCCCATACCTGGCTGATAACCTTGATAACTTAATCAGTGATATTAACGAAGAAGAAAATACAAGCGGTGTTCCAAGATACTGGAAAAAAGAAGATGTAAAAAAAATAACACTGCTTCTTCAATTAATTAATGATGAGCAAGGAAAACATGGCAAGCAGGAGGTTAAATGAAAACTAATATTATAAAAAACTATACTAACATCAAAGGTCGGTTGGATGATAAGACAACTAATTTTTGTTTTAAAATAATTAGTCAGGAAGATAAGCATTTTAAACTACCTAACGGTAAAAGTCATCCATTGGTAGTTTTTCAATTAAAAAAATCTCATTATGCTGGCTATTCGTATTATGTAGGAACAATACTTAGATCCATTTTAAAAGATAAACATGGTCTATGTTTGTACTCTCATACTTATGATGGTTATTTATGATGGTTATGCTGGTATTGAGTTAAATGATTTGAAAAAAAGTTTTTTATCTGCATGCAAAGAAATTTACTCAGATAAAGAAATCAAACAACTTATGAGAAACGTCGCATAAAGGAGGAAGAAAATGAAATATAATCATTATAATCCAGGATCTTCAAAAAAAAGAAATGAAAGAACAAATAAGAAGATCAGAGAACTACTTAGACAAGGAACAATTATCGGGACCCAATACCAGGGTCCTGCTACATTACAGTACGGTAAAATAAGAGACATTGAATTAGTAATTACTGTTTCAAATCCAGGTTGTGTAGTTTTAAAAGTGGAGGAGTTTTAATGGCTAAAAAATTAAAACGAGAAGCAATTGTAATTAATGCATCTGTGTTTGATTCTTTACCAACATACGGTAACAAATACAAAAAAGAAAGAGATGTTTGGTTCAGTATATTAGTTTGTTATAAAAAGAATAATATCTTTAAATCTCTTCGTGTTCCGATATCACCCGATGCAGATTTAGTAGACATTAGCTATCTTCAAAAATACATCGCTAAAAAAGTAAAAATTAAAGCTAACGATGTTTTATTTAAAGAAGAACCACTTGTAGCACTATTGGTAAATAATATTATTGTTAAAAATTGAGGAGGTGAACGGTGAAATATAATTTTAACAATGAATCACTAAGTAAAAAAATAACTTTACTTGAAAGATTAAATTCTGAATTAAAATATTCAAAAGAACTAAAACAAAAAGCAGTGGATCAAATTAAGCGATCCACTGCATTAATAAAAAGATTAAAAAAGAAAATAAAAGAAGAACAAAACTTAATAAAATACGATTTAATCCAGGAAAAATTAGAGCTGAAAAACGGCAGAAAACTGGGGTAAATTAAAAAAGTATTGCAACTATGTAATAAATCATTACATATTGTAATATAAATAAAGGAGAAAGAAATGAATATTAAAACTATCGAAAAAATACTTAAAGATGTTGTTACTGAATGGTGTAATGACTGTGAGGCTGTAGTTAAAAACAATAATGTTTACAGTCAAACAACTGTTGGTGAATTTATAATTCACGATAAAGAAATAGATAATAAATACGATGTTTATGTTGAAGAGTGGGGAGATTGGGATTCTTATATTGTTTATAAAGGCACTAATACTAAAGTATCTGAAGAAGACAAAAAAGAATATGATAACAATTCCACATTAGAAAAATTAGATACACCTAAAATTGATGAGTGTTATTTTTCTGTTTCTAAATGTGAAGACGGTTACAAAATTTCTTTAGATGGTTTACCGTCATGGCAATATCTACGTTACGTATCTGACCATTACTCACCTGAGTTCGAGTCAATTTTTTATAAAGCTTTTGAAAAAGCTAATATTGAATGGGATTGGGACGACGAAGCAACAATAGCAATTTATAAATAAAGGAGAAAGAAAATGAAAATACATAAAATAAAAAACCAATATGTTACTGGGGTTCAACGATTGAATAATTCAGTCAATGGCAATCCTAAATATAAGTTTCTGTTCGAAGGTGGTGGTGTAGCAACCACTCCTTCTGATGCAGGATGGGTGTATGCTTTTAGTCAGCATACATTTTTTCAACAGTGGGTAGATATTAGCTACCACGTCACAAAATCAGGAAAAGCTATTCTTGATTCAATCGCTTTAAACAAACAGGAGGAAAAATAAATGTCAGAACCTTACGAAACAAAAAGAAATAATACTATGAATGAAATTAGGGAGGCTCTTGAGTGTATCAATACTGGTAAATGGAGACAGTTAGAAGGATCCGTTGGTCGTTGGGCCAACAGCTGGATTGAGAATGGTGTCTTGGTAAAAGACACTAAAAGAGCACCTGTGACTTTTGTTGATGGATATGGGCGCATCCAACAACAACCTCGATATAAGGTCGATAGAGAAACCGTAGACGCCCTATTGGAGGACCTATAATGGGTTACACACATTACTATACGCAAAAAAGATCATTCACGGACAGTGAATGGCATAACATTAGGCAGGCTGCAGATATTATTCTGCGTCCTGCCAAAGACGTCATTGATCAAAAAAAGGGATCGTATGATAAACTTAGCATTACCAAAGATGCCATCAGATTTAATGGTATTGGTGATGATGCACATGAGACTTTTTATTTAGAAAAAAATCTCAAGCCAACCAAATGGAAAAGCGCAGGCAATACATTTAATGAAGGTGATTGTTTTCAATTTACAAAGACTGCAAGAAAACCTTACGACAAATATGTTACTGCTCTTTTAATTGTTATTCATAACTTTGCTAATGGTGCACTAGATATTGCCAGCGATGGTTTTTATGAGGAGTGGATACCAGGAAAAGAGTTTGCATCTAAATGCTGCTTTCAAGGTGAGGGATCTGATTATTTAGCAATCCCAATTAAGGAACGTAGAAAGGAGAGAGCATAATGGCCGTTGGTAAAAAAATCGTTAACAAGTGTATTAATTGTAATGGTAATTTTAAAAGCCGTTGGAACACGGATCATTGGAATGTAACCAATGATCTTATCAAACACGGGCGCGGACCATCAGGACTTAAACTTAAAGATCTCTATAAAGGTAATGAAATACCATACAATTTTAGAGAGACTAAACACATTGATTTTGATCACAAACTGGAGACTGGTGAAATAAAATATACTGGTGAATCAGCTTATAGTTGGAAAACATGGGACGGCGAAACATACAGGACTACAGCTAGTTCAATGTATTTTTGTAGTGGTCAATGTGAAAAACAATTTGGATCCGATTGTGCGAGAGCACGCATAAGGCGTATTGGCAGCACGTTGGTGAGGTTCGAAAAAAATGACAGGAGGTTACATGAATAAAGTTTTTAGTAGAACAATCCGTAAATCTTTTGAATATGATAAATTCAAAAAGATCCGCGGTAATAGAGAGATTAATCCAAGACACGTTAAATCTCTTAAAGAGGCCATGGTTAAAAACTATGTGCCAGTTCCTGCAATTGTTAATGAACACTTTGCGCTTGTTGATGGTCAACATAGACTCGAAGCATGTAGAGAACTAGAACTACCATTTTTTTATTACATTGTTAATGGCAGTGATATTAATGATGTTACATCAATTAATCGTAATAGAAAAAACTGGGGTTTCACTGAATGGATGAACCGATACGCAAGTAATAATTTCTTTGAGTATCAAGTTTACAAAACGTATTTTGAACGTTGGGGATTTGATCATTGGAGTACAATATTTTTACTTTGTCGTACTAAAGGTTATCGTGGACGAGGTAAGCTCAAACAAAAGTTTGAGGATGGAACGTTAAAGATTGAGACGTTAGAACTAGGTAAAAGATGGGCCAAACGAATCATGGACATCGAACCGTATTACGCGAACTTTCGTAGACGTGCACTGATCCAGGCGATGATAAGAGTATTTCATGATCGTAGATATGATCATAAATTATTTATTAAAAAGTTATCGCAGAATAGAGACATCATGTATGACTGCTCCACAGTCGGTCAATACTTACAACGTATTGATGATATCTTTAACAAAGGTAGTATGAAAAAAAATCGTGTAGATTTTTATCATATGTGGGGTGATCCTGATTCTATTTTCCAGGAGGCTGCAGCATGATTAGATCTATACTTAACTTATTCTGGAGACCTAAACCATTTGATTTAATAAAATTTCATGTTTTAGATAATCAATACCGAGGTATTATTGGTTGGTCAGAAAACAGTGAAGAAACTAATTATCCATCAACTGGCGTTTATACAACGCCAGTTAGAGGAGAAGATAATTGGAACAGACAAGGAGAAATAAAATGACATTAAATACAACAACTAGAAAGATGGCTATGCAATCGCAAACACATGTGCCACAACAAATAACGATAAATACTAGGAAGCTATTAGATAAAGTTATTAAGAAAACTAAACTATCAAGACCAAAGCAGTTAGAACTTTTGGTTGAAGAATATTACAAAAATTTGATTCCTAATCGGAAAAAAACTTAGGATCATCATTTCTTATGGGCGCTAAGATTTTTCTTAGTGCCTGTAAACCTTCGGCAATCGTTTGGGACCACTCTTCTTTGGAGTACGACCTGTTATAAGTCGGATCCCAAAATTGAACAGAAACAATACCACACTCTTTACATTCATGCACTTTCCTTACGGGACTATTAGGTAACATGTTACCCCCTTCCGCTTGCGAATTATATCTGTTTATTAAATTTTTTCAACAAAATGGTGAGGCGGGAGGAAAAATATATGTTTTATCATACTTGCCTCACCGTCCACTTATTTACCATATATTTTATAATTTTTAAAGCCTTCTGGATCTAAAGGTGGGCCATAATAAAAGGATGTAGTTTCATCAGATACACCATCGCTCCAGCTTTGATGGTAATGTTCGTTTTCATCTAGCTCACCCTGGGATTTACACACACTGCATTGCTCTATTGATTCAGTGGCCTCCCAACTTAGTTTAATAAACCCATTCCCTCCACAGTTTGGACAAATCATATTAACCACTTTCTTAACTCTTCTGCTAGAACTGAAGAAGCTAAATTAATTTTATTTCTAAGTGAATGAATAATTTTTTCATCAACAGTGCCCTTACAAACAAGATCCACATAAGTGACTTTGTTACTTGTACCTATACGATGGTTCCTGGCCTCTGCCTGTTCACGTATTTCTAAATCATAATTATTAGAATAGAATACAGCTAGACTAGCTTTTGTTAATGTTAAACCACGTCCACCTGTCATTGGATTGCCAACAAAAAATTTTGTCTCTGGATCATTTTGAAAAGCGTCTATACCTTTTTGTCTATCCTTTTCAGTTGTGTCACCATAAAAATCAACCACGGACCGCGGCCCATATTGTTTAATTAATGTATCACGAATAAATTCAATATCATGACGGTAGGTTGCCCAAATGATCGCTTTATCACCATGCTCTTCTAGAATAGCCTGCAATTCTTTGATACGGTTATTTGACAGTGAGACGACCCTACCTTCGTCAGTTGCCATATGTCCACAAACAATTTGGTGTAGCCTTATCAATTGGGCAAGCACTGACGTTGTAGTCAGTGTCCCTTTTTGGATTTGCACTAATGCTAATTTTTTCATTTGCATATACGCATCCAATTGTTCTGATGTTAATGATACATATCTTTTCATCCAAATCTGTGATGGTAAATCTAATGCATCTTTTTTTAAAACTCTGTAAGAAAACGTTTTTAATTTATAATTTAATTCATCTAAATTTTTATAATCAATAACTTTATTAAAAGATCTACCACCATACGATAATCTAGTCATAACACAGTAACGCATTTTAAATGTGTAAATAGAGCTGAACCCTAAAAGATCGGGGTTTAAAAAATTACATTGTGCATATAAATCTTCTGGAGATTTTGTGATTGGAGATCCAGTCATGATAACTCTAAAACGAGACATCAAACCTAATTTCGTTATTGCTTTTGTTCTTTGTGCTGATGGATTTTTTATGGTTGTGCTTTCATCAATAGTCATCATGGCTTGCCTGGTCATAAGAAATCTTCTTGCAAAATCTTTTCCACGAAGCGTGGCAAACGCATCTACATTCATAATTAAAACATTCAAATGCACTTTTGCAGGTTCTGTAATGAAGAGACTTTGTAATTCGTCCTCATGTTTCTTTGTCTTTTTACCTGTCCAAACTACAACATTTTTATCCACATGATCTGGACAGTGTGTATTAATTTCATTGATCCAGGTTCCTTTAACACCATTAGGACAAACAACAAGTAAACCATTTAAATATCCATTATCGTAAAGATAGGCAGTTGAATCAATTAAAACTTTAGTTTTACCACAACCCATTTCCATCAATAAAGCGTACTCTTTATTGCCTTTTATAAAATGATTTAGCATTGCACCCATGGCTGCAAGCTGATGACGATACGGTTTCGTCTTAAAACTATATTGTAATTTAAGCATACTTTCTTTATTATTTTTACATCTATACAAAAATTATTTGCATGGATCAAGAAATTACTCTAAAGGGGTACTTATACAGGAGATTGAATAATGGGCAAAGTTTACGTGATACAGGAAAACTCTAAGTTTAATATCATTTCTGCTAGGCAGTATGGTGAGCTTGTTCCAATCTTTGAAGAGGGTAAACAAATAATGTTATCCCCAGCACCAGCAATTAGAAAATTAAAACATATACTAAAAGATTTTAGTGATGAAGATTTTTTATTATTAATTGGTGATCCTTCAATGATAGGATTAGCTTGTGCAGTTGCATCCAGTATGAATAGAGGTAAATTTAAAGTTTTAAAATATGATCGTAGAACTTATGAATATTATCCAATTGAAATAGATATTAATGAAAGGAATAAGAAAGATGAGTGATAAAATCGATTTTACTAATTTCGTTGACGATAAAGAAGATGTAAAATTTTCTGAGGTTAACGATATCTCTGAAGCCTCTAATAAATATTTAGAAACAGAGAGTGAAATTTTGGATCTTGAACAACAACTCAAAAGAAAAAAAGCTGAGCTAGAACAAATAGGTGGCAACATTGTAGACCTAATGGAGTCTAGAGGTGTACAAGAAATAAAACTCACGAATGGTGATGCAGTTTCCTACAAACCATTTTATGCAGCGACAATATCGAAAGATAGACAAGAAGAAGCATTTAATTGGTTAAGGGATAATGGACATGGAGAACTTATTAAAAATACGGTCTCTGTGCAATTTGGTAAGGGTCAAGACGAGGTGGCTACAGATTTAATTTTTAATTTGGAGCAACAAGGAATGTATCCTGATCAAAGACAAAAAGTCGAGCCGATGACTTTAAAGGCATTCGTTGCTGAGCAATTAGGCAAAGGCAACGCACTACCAATGGAAACATTTGGTGTTTACGTTGGTAACAAAGTAAAAATAAAAAAGGGTAAATAACGATGAATGAAGTAACGAAAAAAAAGAAAAACGAAATAAGCACAAACGTTGTGGACTTTACTGCCCCAGAATTCGCTGGTGCAGGATTTGAGAACGTTGTTGCTAGTGAATTAGCAATTCCATTTTTAAAAATTGCAAGCTCACAAACTCCTGAGATTAAAAAGAGTAATCCTAAATTTGTTGAAGGATTACAGGAGGGTCACATTTTCAATTCTGTAACAAAGGATTTTTACGAAGAAGTGATTGTCGTACCAAGTTTCTTTAGGGTTAGAGGGGTTGAGTGGTATCCATTAGGCGAAGGCACTGGAGCACCAGTAAAACTTTATAAGCCAGAAGAAATTCCACCACTTGTACGTGGAGCTGACGGGGAGGATCACTACATGATCGATGGCAAACCGTCCCAAACTTATATTAATAAAACTGCTGAGTATTTTGTTTTAATAATAAAACCAGATGGTTCAACTGAGAGAGCTCAGATTGTTATGCAAAAGACACAGTATAAAAAAGCTAAGTATTGGAATACCATGATGGCCAATCAAAAGATTGAAAGTAATGGTAAGATGATGACATTGCCAATGTTTGCAAATGCTTACACTATGAAAGGTGTACACGAAGCAAATAAGAAAAACGATTGGTGGGGTTGGAAGATTGATTTACATAAATCAGTAAACGATTATCCTAATGCTTCTTATATTGTTAACGAGGCAAATACATTTAAGGAGCTAGTTAAATCTGGTGAGATTGATCCAGCACCTGAAACTCAGGATGATCCAGTTTCTGATATGAAAACTGCAAATCCAAGCCAAGACGATTTAGTTTTGGGATCTTCTTAATACTAGGGGGGCATTGCCCCCCTTTTTTAATTGAAAAAATGGATCAATGGACGCAAATAAATTTAAAGAAATATTTACTGGCCTCAATCGTGCGAGAGGTGCCTTTACTTTTGAAGAAGATAATCATATTGGTAAAAGCACTGGTGCGTATCGTACAGTAAAAGAAGAACCACAGGTTAGTCATTATGAGACACATCTCAAAGGCAATTATCCTTCTTTGGGTATTGTTCCTATTAATGATGATAATATGTGTTATTGGGGTTGTATTGACGTTGATGAGTATCCTTTGGATCATAAAAAAATTGTTACAGACATTAGGCAAAAAGAATTACCTTTGATAGTTTGTCAATCAAAGTCACTAGGCGCGCATATATTTTTATTCAGTAAAAATCCAGCACCAGCTGCTACATTTCAAAAAGTTTTAAAAAATCTATCTGCTACACTCGGTTTTGCAGGCACAGAAATATTTCCAAAACAAACAAAACTGATAGGTAATGACGATGTTGGTAGTTGGTTGAATCTTCCTTACTTTGGCGAAACACGATACGCGTTCCTGGACACTGGTGAGGGCGCAACATTACAAGAGTTCTTTGATATGTATGATAAGTACGTGTGTGATGATATTGAAAAAATATCTCAGAAAAAAAGAGTCAAAAAAAAATCAAAGTTTAAGTTTGATATGGCACCGCCATGTTTACGAATTCTTGAATCAAGAGGTTATCCAGAAGGTACCAGGAATAATGGTTTATTTAATGTAGGTATATTTTACCGCAAAGCTTTCCCAAATGATTGGGAAAATTTACTACAGAAATTTCATCAAAAATACATGCCAGAATTTCCAATGGAGGAGGTTATCAAAGAGAAACAATCTATCATGAAAGATGAAGATGATGGGTCGATGAAATATTTCTACAGGTGTAATGACAGACCTGCAAAAAATCATTGCAACAAAGAATTATGTGCAACAACAAAATTTGGAATAAAAAAGGACGAGGTAAATTCTGAATATCCAGTTATTACAGAACTACATATTTTAAACAGTGTACCACCAGTCTATTATGTATTTGCCGATAGTAATGGTAAACGATTACGTACAAGAATTGATGATGAAGATCATTTATTATACGCAAAACCATTTCGTAAAATATTTAACCGAACACATTTAATTAACTTTCCAAAAGTTTCAGAGAAAGATTGGGACGCAAGAATAGATCAATTGTACAAAGATAAAATTATTATTGACGCTCCAGAAGACGCGTCTACTGTAGCAGAATTCTTAGATTACTTGCAGGAATTTTGTTTAATTAATGGTCGTGGATCAACAAGCATGGATGAACTAAGTTTGGATCGAGCATATGTAGATGAAGAAGCAGAAAAAATTTATTTTAAATTAGAAACATTTCAACGATGGCTACAGAATACAAAAAATTACAAAAAGAATAGAAATATATTAACAAGTTACCT
>VTLG01003113.1_pt1 | contig 12569 bp, 12 predicted proteins | sample 4694571 | NCBI WGS metagenome assembly VTLG01 (sample SAMN12604809, study PRJNA352737) | marine metagenome | biome: ENVO:00000447; feature: ENVO:00000209|ENVO:00000569|ENVO:01000036; material: ENVO:00002151; isolation source: viral sequences binned using virsorter ... | reverse complement strand
CTGCCGAACAAGCAGCATTAAATAAAGCTTCAACTCCCTTAAGCGTAGATAGTAAAGATGTACGTTCTGATATAAAAAGTCTTTTTAAAACAGGCATGAATTACAAAGATGTAGCTAACACAGTATCAGATGCTAGAGCTGTTGTTGAAGGAGGACCAGAAGCATTTAAAAATTTATCAAAATCTGATCAGCAAAATCTTGTTACCTCAGCTGGTGGTATAATTGATAACAGTAAAGTTTTCCAGAGTCTAGGAGAACAGTATACTGGATCTAATACTTTTAAAGATCAGACTCAAGCTTCATTAGCTGCTATCAACAAAACTGTGCAAGAAGCAAGTCAAGATACAAAAGGAAGAGTTGATCCTATAAATAACTTGTTGCAAAATTTTAATAAGACACCGGGTTATGAGACTATCTCTCGTTTTGTTCAAGCAAATGTAGACAATACCGAGATTGCTGGTGGAGATAATAATAAAAGTCTTAGACAGCTAACACAAGAAGCTTTTGACCCTACATCTCCAAAAGCTAAAGCTCTTAGTGCGGAAGACAGAGGTATAGTAGGTAGTGCTGGTAACTTACTTATAGGAGGTAAGTTGTCAGATGTATTCAGAGCTAACAATCCTACAGAAAGAGGCACTACGTTTACACCAACTGACACAGCTAACTTAGTTGCTAATACAATGATAGCAGCTAACACACCGGGCAGTCTTACTCAACAACGATTTGGTGAAATTGGTGCACTAACAGGTCAAGGATCAGGTGTTACAGCAGGCTCACTTATCAGAGGAGTATTACCTCGTGGAATAGGTGGCTCTGGAGGTGGTAACCAAAGTCCAAGTGCATTATCAATAGGAACTGGTGGCGGATCAGGTTATACACCTGTACAACAGCAACCTGTAGAACAACCACTCATACCATTACTACCTACTGGACAACCACAAAGTGGTCAAGATCCTACGACGTTAGCAGATATATCACAGCAAGCATACACAAGTGCTCTAAATTCGTACGGAATAGACCCGAACTTCTTTGCTCGGATTAGACCAAGACGATTTAACACCCGACCTAATTCATTTAGGAGATCATTCATAAGAAATTATTTTTAAACAATGACAGCAAAATCTAGGTATGATAATTTATCCAGTGATCGTTCCCAGTTTTTGACCGAAGCAGAAGACGCAACTAAACTTACACTACCATATCTTATCCGTGGTCACGAAGACTATCAGAAAGGTATGAAACAACTGAAGACACCTTGGCAGTCAGTGGGAGCTAAAGGGGTGGTAGCATTAGCATCAAAGCTATCGCTATCACTCGTGCCTCCACAGACTAGCTTCTTTAAGCTACAGCTAGATGAGTCTCAGCTAGGTCAACAGTTTGGTCCGGAAGTAAAATCAGAACTTGACTTATCCTTTGCAAAGATAGAGCGTACAATCCTTGACGCAATCGCTGCATCAGATGATCGTGTAGTAATACACCAAGCATTACAACATCTAGTTGTAGGTGGTAATGCTCTTATCTTTATGGGTAAAGAAGGACTGAAGTTATATCCTCTTAATCGCTTCGTAATAGAACGAGACGGCAACGGCAACGTGATTGAAATTATCACAAAAGAAAGGATCAACAAAGATCTTATTCCATCCTACTACGACATCATGCCAAAGAAAACAATCACGGATGATGACGAAGAGGAAGAAGAATGTGATGTCTACACGCATGTAAAGCGTGACAACAACAGATTTATATGGCATCAAGAAGTGCACGATAAAAAGATACCGGGCACACAAGGTAAGTCACCAACAGATAGTACACCATGGTTACCACTACGTTTCAATACAGTAGATGGAGAAGCATATGGTAGAGGTAGAGTAGGACAGTTCATCGGAGATCTTAAGTCTCTCGAGGCATTGTCTCAGGCTATAGTAGAAGGTAGTGCAGCAGCAGCTAAGGTTGTATTCACTGTATCACCATCATCTACAACTAAACCACAGACGCTAGCAGCGGCTGGTAATGGTGCTATCGTACAGGGTAGACCAGACGACATAGGTGTTATACAAGTCGGAAAGACAGCTGACTTTGCTACAGCATTGCAGCACATGCAGACACTTGAGAAGCGATTGAACGAAGCGTTCCTAATCCTGTCCGTTCGACAGTCAGAACGTACAACCGCAGAAGAGGTACGCATGACACAAATGGAACTAGAACAACAGCTTGGCGGTCTCTTTGGACTACTCACGATTGAGTTCTTAGTACCATATTTAAATAGAAAGCTCAGTATATTCCAGAAGACAGGTGAGATACCACGTATACCTAAAGGTATGGTTAAGCCTATCATCGTAGCTGGTATTAACCAACTCGGTAGAGGTCAGGATGTACAAGCACTTGGTGGCTTCTTACAGACTATCTCACAGACAATGGGACCAGAAGCTATCGCAACATATATAAATCCAGAAGAGGTTATAAAACGATTAGCAGCTGCACAAGGTATAGATGTATTAAATCTTGTGAAGAGTATGCAAGAAGTACAGGAAGAACAGCAACAAGCTGCGGCACAAGAAGCTGAACAGACTGCACTACAAGCTACACCAGCTCTGATGAAGACACCTATGATGGACCCAAGTAAAAATCCACAACTAATACGTGGAGAATCAACCCCACCACCAGAAGAATAAATGGCAGAAACATTAACAATGGAGCCTAACGTAGAGAAGACAAGTATAGAAAATCTCTCTGCTGAAGAACAGGACTCCTTACAAGTTGGTGAGCAGATGCAAGAAGCTCAGGACAACCTACTAGCTGGCAAGTATAAAAATGCTGAAGAGCTAGAAAAAGGTTATCTTGAGCTACAACAAAAACTCAGCAACAATAAAGAAGAAGCACCAGCAGAAGAACCACAAGCTGAACAGGCTGAACAGGCTGAAGAAGCTGAAGAGTCTACTATTTTAGAACGAATGTGGACTGAGGCTACCAGTGGTCAAGAGTTTAGTGCTGAACTTACACAAGAACTAGAAGGTATGAGTGCTAAAGAGTTAGCAAACATGTACTTAGATTACAGACAAGCTAACCAAGCTGACCCACCAGAGAGCAGAGACTTTACAGCTGATGAAGTAACACAGTTAAAAGGTATTGTAGGTGGTGATGCTAACTATACTAACATGGTAGACTGGGCACAGAAGTCTCTTAATCAACAAGAGGTTGATATGTTTGATCAAGTCATGCAACGTGGAGATCCACTTGCTGCGTTCTTTGCAGTTAGATCACTAGCCTACGCATACAATGATGCAGTAGGATACGATGGAAATATGGTACAAGGTAAAGCACCAAGACAAAGTAACGATCAGTTCCGTAGCCAAGCAGAAGTTGTAGCAGCTATGGGTGATTCACGTTATGAAAACGATCCAGCATATCGTAGAGATATAATGGACAAACTTGAGAGATCACCTAATGTGAAATTCTAATGCCAAAAGTTAACGGAAAAAAATATCCCTACACACCGGCTGGGATGTTAGCAGCACAGAAAGCTGGTAAAAAAACTAAGAAAAAAATTAAGAAAAAGTATTAGTCATGGCTTACTCTGACATACAAGAAAAAGTAAATCAGGTGAGAATGAATAACTCAGTTCTTCTCGCAGAAAAATATAGTCAGGGTAACCTCTTTCCTAAAGGGTCGGAAGGTAACCCTTACTCTAAAAATCCTAGAGCTCAATCAGCTAAACGAAAAAGAGATTATAAAAAAGCTCAAGAAGAAAAGAAGTCTGCTAAACAAGTTTCTGATGAAGCTAGACAGAGAGAATGGAAAAGTAGAAAAGATCGTGGAGAAGTCTTTGGTGACATGCCTCCCGACTTTAACCTAATAGAAACTGGTGGTAAAATATTAGACTTACTAAAGTTTATACCACAGATGATGATTAGAGGTAATCGAATAGCGGCAGCACCTTACTCACTTAATCCACAAAGAATAATGCTACCTAATGGTCAAATGGAATATGCTCCGTTAAATTTAAGAACCGATCAACAAAAAGAAAACCAGCATATGATGATCTATGGTGGTAAATGGAATAAACCTATTCGTTAAATAATAGTGGCGACCCGAATCGCATCGTCCTCGCCAAATGTATACTACCCAACACGAACTTATGATTACTACCGAATACGGTAAACAAAATATTTTTCCAAACGAACCCCCTATACAATTATTACCAAAACAAAAACTAATGTCACCAGAAGCAGAAAGATTTAATGGCTGGGCAGCAATGCTTGGCTTCGTAGCAGCTCTAGGAGCTTACACAACAACAGGACAAATCATCCCCGGCGTATTTTAATGAAAAAAATTTTATTAATTGTAGCAACAGCTGCAATATCCTCACCAGTTTTAGCTGGTCCTTACGTAAACGTAGAGACTAACGCTTCTTACACTGGTTCAGATTACACATCTAGAGCAACTGACTTACACGTTGGTTATGAAAATAAACTAGGTTCACTAGATTGGTATGTCCAAGGTGGACAGACAATTGATTCTGTTGATGGATCTGAAGAATCTGATTCAAGTTTCTCTGGTAAATTTGGTGGCTCTGTAGCTGCAACAGATAAGATCAAAGTTTATGGTGAACTAGCTTTCTCAAATTTCTTTGACGAAGAAACAACAAATAGTTATGGCACAAAATTAGGTGCTAAATATTCATTTTAATTAAATGGCAACCATACAACTTACTAAACCAACCAGCAACTGGGACAGTTTTTGTGAGTGGGTAACAAGTACAGAGAACCGCCTCTATGTGGGGTGGTTCGGTGTCCTTATGATACCTTGCTTATTAGCTGCAACCACTTGCTTTATACTTGCTTTTATTGCTGCACCGCCAGTAGACATTGACGGTATAAGAGAGCCTGTTTCTGGCTCGTTAATATACGGAAACAATATAATATCAGGAGCTGTTGTCCCCTCCTCTAACGCAATCGGACTACATTTCTATCCAATTTGGGAAGCCGGAACCATGGACGAATGGTTATACAACGGCGGACCATACCAACTTATTGTCTTTCACTTCCTCTTAGGTGTCGCAGCCTACGCAGGCAGACAGTGGGAACTATCATACAGACTCGGAATGAGACCGTGGATATTTGTTGCTTACACAGCACCTCTATCTGCTGCTCTTGCAGTCTTTCTTGTTTATCCATTTGGTCAGGGTTCATTCTCTGACGGTATGCCTTTAGGAATCAGTGGAACATTCAACTTCATGTTTGTCTTCCAAGCAGAACACAACATCCTTATGCACCCCTTTCATATGCTCGGAGTTGCGGGTGTGTTTGGCGGTGCTTTGTTTGCTGCTATGCACGGAAGCCTTGTTACTTCCTCAATCCTTCGGGAGACCACGGAAGATATCTCACAGAACTATGGCTACAAGTTTGGTCAGGACGAGGAAACTTATAACATCGTAGCAGCCCATGGCTACTTCGGTAGACTTATTTTTCAATATGCCTCTTTTAATAATTCTCGTAGCTTACATTTCTTTTTGGCTACTTGGCCCGTGGTTGGCATATGGCTCACCTCGATGGGAGTTTGCACCATGGCTTTCAACCTTAACGGCTTTAACTTTAATCAGTCCGTCGTTGACGTTAACGGCAAGATCATTCCTACATGGGCTGATGTATTAAACAGAGCTAACTTAGGCTTTGAAGTAATGCACGAGCGTAATGCTCACAACTTCCCACTTGACTTAGCATCAGCTGAGTCTACAAACGTAGCACTTACTGCACCACAAATAGCATAACTCCGACGTCCGTTCAACCTAATTAGGTCGCATGTAATCTAGTCATGGAACGGGGGCTAGGTATCGGAGGAGACTATGACAGTAACTTACGTTTACCGTGGTGTTGTTTATACTAAAATTGTTAAGTAATGGCACATCAAAGCTCGGTTATGAGAGCAGCAGTCACAAGGTTAACACCTGAGACATACCCTGCTCCAGAACCAGAAAACAAAACTGAAGAAAAGAAAGAAGATGCTCAACTAGAGACTCCTTCTTACTAAACAGCCGGGGAGCACCTCAGAGTCGGACTCCCCTGCCATTGGCATTTGCCCGGTACGCCGGATACCTCATGCCGTCTAGACGGTGGGATAGACCACAAAAAAATCTCGAGAAAAATTAGTACTAAGCAATATCAATCTTAACTAATCCATATCAATGGCTCAACAAAACAGTACATTGACCACGGCTCTTACACGCCCGGGTCAATCGAATAGTACAGGCGACGCTAGAGCCCTGTATTTAAAGCTGTTCAGTGGAGAGATGTTCAAAGGCTTCCAGCACAATGCAATCGCTAGAGACCTTGTAATGAAGAGAACACTTACAAACGGTAAGTCACTTCAGTTCGTCTACACTGGACACACAAAAGCTGAGTACCACGTACCCGGCAACAGCATACTAGGTAACACAGATGGTGCACCTCCAGTAGCTGAGAAGACCATCACTATAGATGACCTTCTAATCTCAAGTGCTTTCGTTTATGAACTTGACGAGACACTTGCTCACTACGAATTACGTGGTGAAATTTCCAAGAAGATTGGATATGCTCTTGCACAGAAATACGATAGACTAATCTTTAGAGCTATCGCTAAAGGTGCTAGACAAGCTTCTCCAATCACTAAGTCAGGCTTTGTCGAGCCCGGCGGAACACAGATCAGAGTTGGTACAAACGCTCAAGCATCTGACGCATACGTTCCAGCTTCACTAATCGCAGCCTTCTATGATGCAGCTGCTGCTCTAGATGAGAAAGGTGTAAGCCAAGAAGGACGTGTTGCTGTGTTAAACCCAAGACAGTACTACGAACTTATACAAGGTGTAGGTTCTAACGGTCTAATCAACAGAGACGAGCAAGGTACAGGACTTCAGTCTGGACAAGGTATCATTGAAATTGCAGGCATCAAGATCTACAAGTCAATGAACATTCCATTCTTTGGCACATACGGTACTAAGTACGGTTCTGCATCTGCAACAAACCCCGGTGTAACTAGCCCCGGAAACGTAGGATCATTTGTTGGTGAAGCAACAGAAGACGCTAGAAAGACCGTAACTGGTATTAATGGTAACTACGGTAATGCTAGTGACTTCGCTAACAGCTGTGGCTTAATCTTCCAAAGAGAAGCTGCTGGTGTTGTAGAATCAATCGGACCACAGGTTCAGATCACTTCTGGCGACGTTTCAGTTGTATACCAAGGTGATGTAATCCTAGGTAGACTCGCAATGGGAGCAGACTTCTTAAACCCTGCTGCTTGTGTAGAGTTAATTGCTGGTGCTGCTGTCGGATCTACAGGTAATGCTGTATTCGGTAACACATACCCTGCAAACAGCAACTAATTTGCTTTTTATTTTTTTATACGGGAGCTTCGGCTCCCTTTTTTATTATGCCTTTTCCAACCACAAATGCAGCTAAAGAGCTGCCAGCTATCAACCAAATACTCACATCCTGTGGTCAGGCTCCTGTAACTACACTAGACCAAACCAACCCGGAAGTTGCGATTGCCTATGATACACTGTTACAGGTATCGAGGGAGGTACAATCCGAAGGATGGACTTTCAACAAGGAGTATCACTATGAGTTTAACAAAGATGTTAATGATGAAGTACTCATACCTAATAATGTAATACAAATAAAACTTACAGAAAACGCACAGAACTCACCCTATCATGCGATACGTAGAAGTGGTAAATTATACGATAGACAAAACCACAGATTCACATGGGAGTATAGTCCTATAGAATGTGATGTAGTCTGGGAATTTGACTTTATAGATTTACCAGAACCTATACAAAACTATGTAAAGGCTAGAGCAGCTGCACTTGTGTCTAGTCGAATTGTAGGAGACGACGATCAATACACACGTCTTAAACAGCAAGAAGTAGAAATGAGAGCTATCGCTACAGAGTATGAAACTAGCCAAGGGCAGTTTACTATGTTTGGTCATCCACAAGATGCTCAGAACTTCTATCAAAGCTATCAACCATTTCACGCTTTACAACGATAATGCCAGCAGTTACTCAGCGAGTTGACGATTATCTTGGTGGAGTATCTAGACAATCTGATGACAAGAAACTTCCCGGTCAAGTCGAGGAGTGCATCAATGGCTACCCTGATCCAACCTTTGGTCTTACTAAAAGACCGGGGTTTCAGTGGATAGGTAATCTAGGTACAGGCACTACATATGACAACTCTAAGTGGTTCTTTATATCTAGAACCGATACAGAAAAATACATAGGCTGTATTACACCAGCGTCAGGAGGCTCTACAGGAGCCATTGCAATCTGGAATGCTGTTACCTTTGCCGCATGCACTGTTACGTACGGTACAGGGGCACAGGCATACCTTACAGGAGCACGTACAGACTATGATATACTAACAATACAAGATAAGTCTATAATTACAAATAAAACTGTAGTAGCAGCTAAAAATGCTGATCCTACTTTTAATGCTAACAGACAAGGTACATATAAAATATCAGGTACATCAGTAGATACTACATACAGCGGTGCTGTAGCTGGATCAAGCTGGACAGTTACTACAGACAATAATGATACATATGATGATGCACTAACTAAAATAAAGACTGCTATAGATGCTCTTAGCATATCAGGATTAACAACAACTAAACTAAAAGATAGTATACGTTTAACACGTAACGCATCTTTTACACTTACAGGTACAGGTGGACCATTCGCTAATCAGTTAACTGTATTCCAAGATCAAGTAGCTACATTAGCTGAGTTACCAGCTGAAACAGTACATAACCATGTAGTTAAAATTATTAACGCTGGTGCACTTACATCATCTTATTATTTAAAATATGTAGCACATAACGGATCATCTGGTCCCGGCTATTTTGAAGAAACCTTAGCTCCTGACACATCCACAGGTCTTAATGCAGCTACTATGCCGCATGAGTTATTAAACACAAGTGTAAATAATTTTACATTTCAGCGTGTAACGTGGGATGCAAGAGTTGTAGGTGATGATGATACTAACTCTCACCCATCATTTGTTGGTCAGAAGATAACTCAATCTTTCTTTCATAATAATAGATTAGGTTTCTTATCTGGTGACACTGTGTCTATGAGTCAATCAGCACAGTTTTTTAACTTTTATCATACATCAGCACAGACTGTAACAGACTCTGATCCTGTAGATCTTAGTGCAAGTACAGTTAAGCCGGTTGCACTTCATAGTGTACTACCATCTACTCAAGGTCTTGTATTATTTAGTGCTAACCAACAGTTTCTTATGGGAGCTGCTGATGGTATAGTTACACCAACTAAAACAGTTATACGTACCATAGCTAACTATGAGATGGATACAGAAATTGACCCTGTTGATACTGGTACTACAATTAACTTTATCAGTAAAACACCAAGTTACACTCGTGTCTTTGCTATGGTTACACGTGGAGAAAACGAAAACCCACAGGTAGCTGACATTGGTAGAGTTGTAAATGAGTGGATTCCAGCTACAATGGATACACTTATATCTAGTGCACAGAACCAATTTATAGCTTTCTCTGGACAATCTTCTCGTTACATATATTTATTTAGACAGTATGCAGAAGGTAAGGAGATAAAATTACAGACATGGTTTAACTGGGAAGCACCCGGTAATGTACAAACTATAGCAGTTGATTCTGATGAATTTTTTGCTGTAACAAAACAGGGCGGACAGTTTACACTTAGCAAGGCTAGTTTAAGCCAGAGTCCAGAAGATGCTATTATTGTTAATAATGATGGTCAAAGATTAAATCCATGTATAGACTTATATGCTACAGCTAGTTCTGTTACATTTGACTCAGCTGGTAACTTTAGTAAATGTTTTATACCGTACAATGATGCTACTAATCTGACACCTGTGATAGTTATTAAAGGTACTACAGCTACAGGTCAGTTTATTGAATCTGGATTTACTATATCTCCAGAACGTGTAGTTGAAAGTGGTAATACTTATTTTAAAGTACCATTTAAAAACTTAACAAGTGTGGCAAGTGATGTTATCGTAGGATATAAATATGACTTTGATGTTATATTACCTAAGACATATTACAAAGTAGATGATGATATGAAACTGAGTGACTTTACTGCTAACCTAACAATAGCTCGTATGAAGTTTGCTGTAGGTTTATCAGGAGTTATGGGTTTTAAGCTCAAATCTAAAGGGATACGTCAAGGTAAAAAAGAGTATACAGGTGATGGATCTACTACAGTATTTCAATGGATTAACGATGATATCAACTATATAGATGATGACCAAATCAAAGTTAAACTGGATAACGTGGTAACTACAGCGTTTACAGTTGATAGAACTGGTGCTTTACCTAAGATTACATTCAGCTCTGCACCCGGTAATAATGTTAAGATACTAATATATCTTGATGAGTGGTATAGTCTTAATCCTGTTATTACAGCTGACCAATATCTAGCTAATGATATTGCTGTGTCAGATCATGCTATATTTACTTTACCAATACACCAGAAAACAAACAACTTTACATTGCGATTATTTAATGATTCGCCATTCCCTGTCTCTCTAAACTCTATGATGTGGGAAGGAATATACTCACCTAGATTTTACAGGAGGACATAATTATGGTAGCTTGGTTAGCACCAGTTGTTGGTGCAGCCGTTGGGTTGTATGGAGCTAAGAAACAATCCGATGCAGCTAAAGATGCACAGCGAGCTAATAATGCAGCAGCTGATGCACAGTATAAATATAACGTACAGCGATGGGAAACAGACAAGCAAAAGATGCTTGCTGATCGTGAGTTTAAAGTACGAGAAATAGAGCAACGAGCTGCCAATGAAGGACAGCTTGCTGCTTATAAAGATGCAACAAACGCAAGACAATACAACTATCAGTTACAAATACGTAACTCTCAGCAAGATACGAATGAACGTATGTTTGCTAAATCTAACGCTATCTATCAAGACCAGTTAGGTCTTAATGCTTTGCAAGAAAAAAATGCTAGGCAAGAAGAGCGTCAGCAGTTATCAGAGATACAAGCTGAAAAAAGATACGAACAAAATACAGCCTACATTGATGGTTTACTTGCCGAAGGCGAGATACGTTCAAGAGGGCAAACAGGTAGATCAGTACAAAAAGCTAGAAGTGTACAAACATTAAAAACAGCTACAGCTTTAACACTATTGAATCTATCTTTAGATAATGCAACAGCTGCATCACAAAATGCAATTAAAAATATTAGAACGGATCGGACAGTAGCTGACCTAAATGCTTACGCATCTAAGATGTTAGATCCGGGTGTCTTACCTATGCCACTTCAACCGCTAGCTACACCACAAGCAACCTTTATGTATCCACGGGTATATCAAGATTATGACTTTGGTCCTGAGCCAATTCAAGGAGCACATATATCTCCTAGCTCGGCAGCAGCACAAGTATGGGGTTCTAGTATTACAAGTTTAGCTGGAGCAGCGTCTGATATAGTTAAAGCATTTCAATAACATAAAATAACATGTCAAAAAGACCAGAAAAACCACAACGCTACGGCAAGGGTGGTCGCTTTGGTGGTACACAACTCTCTAGAGCTAGCATAAGTGCAATAGAACAGCAAGGGAGAACTACTACTGAAGCTCTGAAAGAGCAAGCTCGTCAACAAAGAGAAATTGACAGCATGCAGATAAAAGGTTTTGAAAGAAAAAATAAGTTAGAGGAAGACAACGCTAAAGAACTATACAATATAGAAGTTGATGCACCTTATAAGGCTCGTATGAACGCATTAAAAACTAATGCTGATACTGAGATTAAAAGCTTACAACGTGAAGAAGCAGAGTATAGAAGATTAGCTAATGTATGGGGCAAACTCAGCCCCTCTCTAGCTTCAAACTTTCAAGACTTAACACAAAACACAGTTGATTTAATTCAAACTAAGGCTGGTAGAAAATACTTTAATAAGATCTTAGGTGATGGTACATTAGATAAAATCTTGTATACCTACAAAAGAGTAGAGGAAAAGTCTAACGCTTTAGATGACGCCGCTAATGAGCAGTCTAAAAAAGTCAATGGAGTAACACAAGGAGATGCCGAACAAGAACAAGAGTTTGACTACTTAAATGAAGCAATTAAAAGTAATAACCCAGTCGTCAAAAAGTTAGTTGCAAAGTATATAGATGATAACTTTGACAGCATCATGGAAGATAGGCTGGCTAGTTATGAAAATAATATTGATAAATATAGTGCTACTGAATTTTATCAACTACAAGCTCAAGATATATTAAAACGGACTGGTATAAATCCTAACTCAAAACAAGGGTTAGAGATAATGCAGAAGTTTACTAACAAAGGTTTAAGTAAAGAATCTCAACTATCACTTGAGCATAGGTGGATGAATGGTACAGATATCATTAATAAAGGTCTGGACCAGATAGAAGGATACATTGCAGATGGTGACTATAAAAACGCCAACGCTCAATGGAAGATTATACAAAACAATGTAAACGCATTACCTGTTAAAAATGCACAAGGTATATACAGTAGAAAGCTTAGTGTTAACAGAGGTGAAGAGTTTATTCTATG
>VTLG01017069.1_pt1 | contig 12570 bp, 18 predicted proteins | sample 4694571 | NCBI WGS metagenome assembly VTLG01 (sample SAMN12604809, study PRJNA352737) | marine metagenome | biome: ENVO:00000447; feature: ENVO:00000209|ENVO:00000569|ENVO:01000036; material: ENVO:00002151; isolation source: viral sequences binned using virsorter ... | reverse complement strand
AAAAAGGTTTCTGTTCACTCTTATGGGCTCAGCGGAGCTGGTCGGCACCGGGGGGACTCCGTCCCCGGGCGTATCGGTTACCCCCTCACATTTTTCTGTCAACCTCCGAACCAGACTGCGGGTTTAGGCTTTCTTGGGCCACCTTGGTTAATAGGAAGGTTTCGGATAAAGCGTTTTAGGTCTTGATGGAGCATTTGCTCATTGCGTTTTTCGATAGCACGATCTGCGGTAAGTGCGAGGTGTTCCGTCCAGTAATTGACGGCAATGGCGAGCGCATCGAGACGGTCATCGTGGGAGATGGCGCCTTTTTGATAGGTGATGCGTGTCATTTGGTGGGCGAGCTGATAACTAAGAGCAGACTCGGGAGGTAGGTTCTGTGTGGATTGGAAATCTTTGTGTAGGGCCTTTTTAGAGACAACCAGCTTATGCTGATTCATAACAGGCTCTAGGGTATCAATGATACGTTTTTCCTTATTGGTGAAGTGTTTGACTTCTTCGATCTCGACAGGGTGGGTTTTATTGAGGTAGGGCCGAAGCATTTCGGTGAACATGCCGTCCCCCCAGTTGGCTTCGACGAGGACATGGTTAATGGAGAAGGCGTGTGCCAGCTCTGCGAGGGTAGAGAGGGTCTTTTCGGAGTAGCCTGTTTCTAGGAACCCACCGAAGTCGAGTAGAAAGACGTAGCCGTTGAGGAATTTAGTAACGGTGTATGCCGTTTCGTCTTTACCTCTGCCTGCGGGGTCGATGGTCATGAGGGAGCCGTTGTATTCAATCCAATCGGATGCAACTTCAAAGGGCTCGTAATAGGCATCACCACGAAGGCCGACGCAGGGAAGGTCTTGGATCTGTCCTTCTGGGGTAGGGGACCAGACGATTTTCTGTGGGCCTGTTTCGGAGTTCAGGTTCATGACAATGAGATCCTGAAGCCGGAGCGGGTAACGATCCATGTCCGATAGTGAGGTATCGAGCATGAATTGGAGCGCGTAACCCGCACGGCCGTAGGACAGGCGTCGCTCTTCTAGGTCTGTGGCATCAAAGCGTTTCGGATCAGTAGGATCAGAGAAACTGGCTTTTCTGGAATCTAGTCTTTTTCTGATAAGTGGAGCAAGACGGGCACCGTATTTACTGAGGTTTCCTTCTTCTGGATATTGTGCAGGCCAGATGCGGGTTTCGTAGCCTCTGTCTGGCAGGAGATCATAGAGGGATTGTTCGGTTTGTGGAGTACCAAGAAAGACGATGCGCCCGTTGGGTTTGAGGATGGCGTCAAATTCTTTGATGGACTCTGACAGCTTATCCCGCATGAGCTGGGTGGCAGAGTTATTGGGGACTTCTACGTCATCGGCAACGATCAGGTCGGCACGCGATCCGGCAAGCTGTCCCGTAATCCCGACGGATTTGACAGACGGGGAGTGTGAAGCGGTAGCAGGCCCAACGTCAAAGCTGATTTTGGAGTTTCTTTGATCAGGCGCGGGTGCAAGATGCTGAAGGACTCGCATCTCGATAATGAGGCGTTGAACAAAGGTCGAGAAGTCATCAGAGCGTATTTTAGATGCAGAAACGACGAGGATCTTCTTCTCAGGGTCGAGAAGGAGCTGGTGTGCAACGAAAGCAGACGTGATGTAGGATTTACCCACTCCGCGAAAAGCTTCAATGACAAGCCTTCTGGGGCCTTTTTGGAGGTATGCACCGATGTCGTACTGAACAGGTGTGGGTTCTGGTAGCCCTAGATGTTGCCAGCATATCTGAAGGAATACCCGGAAGTCCTGAATATCAGAATGGGATGTAGCAGTCATAACAGAGCGTCTTCATTTCCAGAAAGGGACTGCATTTCATGGTGGCATTTGCAGGAGAGAGAAAGGCAATGCCTGTGATGTCGGTTTCTTTCTCGCATTGGTCACAGGTATAGAGTTCCGGGTTGATCTCTTCAGAAGTTTCCGTCATACATATTTTCCATTAACGAATTTCTTACCTTTATTGGGTGCATGACGTTGCCTGAGACTGTGGATCTCACCGTCTAGCCCGTGATAAATCGCATCAGACCTTTCAGGCGTAACCATGTAGAAAGATCCATCTTCCCGGTATTGACGGATTTTGCCTTTATTGGATGCCCAGTACCTTTTCCTTTTATACGATCTTCTGTTGTTGTGTTTCATCCGTCCTTCATCGTTTAGCTTCTTCATCCTTGCGCTTGCAAGTTGAGCATTTAAGCATCCGCATGAACGAATTCTTCCTTCCTTGACCAAACGTCTTTGAGCAATATGTTCTTTTCCACAAATGCATTTAAAAACATCATATGGGATGTCTTGGCTCTTATTTGTAGTTGGCGAAGTGTAAGTCTTTAAATGACTGAATCTAACAAAAGTCAGGCGTGATTGGTGTGGCATTCATGCTAGCACGGGAGGGCTTTGCGGATCATCGTAATAGTCTTCAAAACTTGTATTGATCTTGCGTGACTTTACTTCGTCAGCAAGCACTTGGAGAGGTTCGTGTTCAGGCGCGGCAGAGATGCGGCAGTCCTTGAGAAGCTGTCGTGCCACATTGAGATCCTGACTAGAGGCTTCCCCGGATTGGATGCGTGCGACCAGCTCCACGGTGAGAAGGTCAAACAGCTTGTGAATGGGTTGACTCATGCGGCCTTTGTTTTCTTCTTTTTCTTGGTTTGTGACATCAGATCAGGATTATCCGGGTTAAACCAACCACGATTTCTGACAGATTTGGCTTGTGTTGGCTTGAAGATGTTCACTTCACGCATATCATCAAGCATGATGGCATCAAATCCTGCATCCTCAGCCATTTCTGAGATCCCGTAGTTGTACCAAATCTCAAATTCGGTAAGTGCATCAAACCTCAGATTCGGCTCAATGTCTCCTGACTTAATGATTTCCTTCCAACGGTCTTCAGGATGCTGTGCAAAGGTTTTACTGATGTGCTTTTTGAAGATATTCCAAGTACGGTTATCAAGTCCGCCTTCTGCTTCCAAGACCACGGGGTTCTGAACTGACAGAAACACTTCCATGACTTCAGGGGCTTCTGCTTCCTGAACAGGTTCCCCATAGATGTCAAAGATTGGGGTATCAGCATACTCACTCGCCATGCGGTTTGAGTTCGTGAAATAGAAACCACGCCCTAAATACCCGTCATCGCGTTTGCCTTTGCGGCTTGGATCGAGCTGGTTACCGACAAACTTAGGCGCTCCATGAAACATATGAACAGGGGAGCCGTCCTGATTACGGACTTTGGAGTTCCTGAACCAGCTTTTGAAGTTGTTACTCTTCTCAATCGGGTCAAGAATGATGGCATGACCATGTATATCCTGCCCATAACGGCTTTCCCCCGTAACAGGGTCATACAAAGTCGGCGCACTTGCCGTCATAGGCGCTTCAGGATTGCCAAGAAGGGAAGTAATGGCACGGGCAGGGTTCAGTTTGCCTGCGGGTATGGAAAGATTCTTGAGAGTTGACGTGTCGGTTTGCTCAGGAATCGTCAGAGGTGTGGTCATCTAAGGTTCTGAGAAAGAAATGAACTTCTTCTGGGAGTTTAACAAACCCCGCTTTTTCTAAATAAGGCCAATATGGAGTGGTTTTAACGGTAGGCATGATGTACGCCTTGCGTCCGCGATCCGCATACAGCGCATCCATGGTGTTAAGCATCTGCAAGGAATCGCGAATCTTCACTTTTTCACGGTGTAACCACCAGTTTGCGGTGGGAGTTTCCAGAGCAAACGCTCCCACAATCTCACCGTCTTTAATCGCATAATGAGACGGCCACATAAGCACGTCTCCGTCTGCATGTGCCGCTTCCGTGACTTTGCGAAGCGTCTCTGCATCATCTATGGGTAGTATAATCATTTTGCATCCGCACAATGAGGGGCCCCAAGGTTTCCTACCTATGCGAATTAATTCGCGGACCCCTTTTTCTGTTTCGGGTCATCGTACCGAAGTGTCGGCCAATTCCCGTATTGCGGATCTTCTTCTAAGTCGGTGAAATCGAATCTGTCGTAAAGCAAACCGCTAGTACGACCAGATCCATGGGCGGGGGTGATCTCCGTTGGGGAGGTTGTCGAGGTGGACAAATCGCCCTTTATGCGGGCCTTTTTGCTTGATTCCAATGCCTGTCATCCCTAATTCAAGTGCAATTTTAATAACTGCGTTTGCATCTGCGCCGATAAGGTGCAAATCAGCCGCTTGTCCGAAGGTATGCGGCCCTTTAGAACCTGATTTAGCGACCTTAGCGTTGTATTCAGGCGCACGGTATCCCGACGTGACAATCATCGGTTTGCCATATTCCTGACGTATCTGCTCAAGAAGCTCCATAAACACTTCGTCCATGGTACATATTCCTGTGCCTTTGCATTTCATCTCGTCAACTGTGAAATGCGGCGTCAGATAGTTGCCCATAAAAATTCCGTAAAGCAAGGGTTGGGTTAAAAACTCTCTGCGGGTAAGTTTACTTTCGGTCTTCTGCTTCTTCTTGCAAACGCTTCCTAACCATCGCCACCAGCTTATCATCAAGCTTGTTAGTGGTTTGGTCAGCAAGGTACTGAAGCACATCAAGCGCAAGACCTATAAGGAATTTCTCGTTACCTAATGATGTTAAGATTCTATAAATCATCCTTTTAAGAAGCTCTTCAGGTCGTTAAATGCGTGGGTTGCGTCTTCATTTACGGCTTTGTCAATCTCAGCCTTGGCTTGTTCGCCTAAATCTTCAACGGCTTTTTCTACATGCTCCGCTACCATGTTGGTCGCTTTATCAACGACCAGCGTTTTTAATATTCCAAGCAATATGTTCATACAGCTTCTTTGGGTTCAGTTTCAGGATGAGGTGGAATTGGGTTCTTTTCTTCTTCTTGGTGGAGATCGCCCCCACTTTCAAAGTAAAATTTAGCAATTCCGGCGATAATCGGGATGAATGCCCCGATGAGAATATTTAAGAGGTCTTTTGATGATGTTGGAAGTTCATCAGAGGTCAAAAGCATGACATGAACAATATAGGCAAAGATCCCAAGTGCGGATAACGCAATCGCAAATCTTGCTATAAATCGACTAACCTGAATTTTCTCATTTACTGTCATGCTAGCTTTGACAGGTTTTGGAGGATCAGGTTTTGTAACTGTTGTAACAGTTGTTTCTTTTGCCATTATCTTTTAGAGGATATTAATGCTTCAGCCATTCCTTTGATTTCCATAGAAAGACGTTCATTAGTTTTAGCAACGTCTTTAAAAGCACTACTCAATCCATTAACTGCTTCAGAAGTAACACTACTTTGTTTGTTCTGTTCTTTGATTACATCAATCAATCGTTCATCACCTCTTGTGTCTTTTTCTTCCCATCTGATGATTTCTTCTTTGTGACTTTGTTGAGTTTTAAAAATGTACCAACACATAATTCCAATAATAACTGCTGGCAATCCTATTCTCTCAACTAAGACTAGAATAGAGTCTAGTTCCATAATGCTTTGTGGTGCTGGTGGATGATGTCCACTCATGGTTTTGGATACTTATCTTTTACTGCTTTAATCTTAGCTTTCCACCCATCTATATCGTGGTAAATCTGGTCTAGTTGTTCAGGAATTGGGTCATAGGCTACGGCTCTGTCACGTTGGTATTTTTTAGAATCATAGTCAGCTTGTTGTTTTTTTAACTCGTCTTCTAAAAATTTCTTAGTAGGTTTTGTATCAGATGTATGAATAATTAAATTTTCATAACTTTTGTTATAAGGATCAGAAAACCCAAACCAACCACCTCTTCCAAAAAAATCTGAATGTCTACTTAAAACATGTTCTATAGTTTTCCACCTCATTATGTGTCTCCTAATCTAGTAAATATAACTCCAGTTTCTAATCTTGAAGAACTACCTTGAGCAATCATGCCGTTACTTGTGGTATTCCCCCATCCAAATTGAACTAATTGAGCATCGCCTCCAGAAATATCAGTAATATCTAAAACAACATTAATATTTATTGTTGCGTATACATCATTAGCATGATGTGATGCGTAATTCATTGCACAATCAGCAAAACTACCTCCATTATCAACGGATATTTGAATAAAACCAATAGCTGTTCTTGCGCCACCATTAGCTTCTTGCGTAAGTGTATAGCTAATATGCCAGATTCCAGTTAACGGAAACGCAAATTTACCACTTGAAGGATCAGCAAATTTAGTAGAACCACCGATTAAAGCGTTAGTACCATCCCCTAGCTTTTGTACTGCTGGCCTTCCCCAACCTGAAGCTAATATTTGTGAACTTCCTTCTGAACTAGTATCAGTATGTACCCACCACTGATCAACCACTTTAGGGCCAGTAAAACCAGTCGCATTAGTCCCTAACGTAATCGTAGGATTAGAAGCTAACGCATCAATACTTCCTTCATGTTGTGTTACGTTACTAGCGGCAATCCTAGCATCAGCAAAAGTACCAGAAGTAATGCTTGATGTATCGATACCATCGCCATAGTTGGCAACATCTCTTGCCCTACTCATTTTCCTCCTTCACACTTTAGTGCTTTTAGTTCATCAGTAGTTTTACAGGAATCTACACTTTTAGTTATATCTCGTAGCCTTACTTTTTCTGCTACGATTGCCTTTGTATCAGATCCAGATTCTTGCGCTTGCATAAATTTAATATCTTCAGCTTCTAGTAGTGGTTTTCGTTCTTGCCTTAGACGTTCCTTGGTGATGTCTTTGGCTTTATCTAGGTTGATAGTAATCATGCACCTACTCCATCATGTCCATTCTTATCAAAGTCGTATTCCCAAGCATTCCTAAAATCACGATCTGCTGGCAAATCTGTATGATCTATGATTTTGTATTTCACACCACTAGGAACATCTTTTAATGCAGTTTCTTCTAGTGACAATTCACCAGTTGGAGTAATTACTGATATTCCTGTTTCGGTTGGATATATTATTTTTTTCATTTATTTTTTCTATCTAAAAAATGCAAGATTTACAATTAATTCATCAGCCAAAGTAGCAGTTGATGCTGCTGCCCTCATTGTTGTAAATCTACATGAAGTGTGCGATCTTGCTGAATTTTCTCCAAACATAACAGCATGTACAGTCGCACTATCACCATCATTACCACAAACTCCAGCCATAGCGTAATCTGAATCTGGTAATGAATTTGCAAAATGCACTGTGTGTTGACCCGTAGCATGATCGGTAATGCTAGAAATATTGGCTGAATTGTTGATTGCTACTGTTCCAGTACCATTAAAAGTAACCCAAGCTCTACACCTAAAATTCTGACCTATCGTTTTAGATCGTGCATCTGCACTTTCATTAACTAACCCACTCATATTAGCTACTCCAATCTTGTTTAATAAAAGTAGTAACAATGTCCACATCCGCACTTGTATCCATTTTAAAACTCCATTTATCCCCCGGATAAAGTACAAATCTGTCATTCCATGCAAAAACACTTGCTTCAGGAATGTCCTGATAGAGTATTTCTAAAGTCCCAGTTCCATCATGCAAATAGCACCTAAGATTTTCCGTTCCACTTGCCGTATTGGTTGCAATAAATCCAAGAACTGTGATGATAGTATTGGCTGGAACTACTGCTGTATCTGTTCCTGTAGTAGCTCGGTATGGACTTGTCCATACATGAGCAGTTTGGGAATTACTTAAAGTTTCAATAGTACCTCTACAGAGTACCTCTGTCCCAGATCCACTTGGTATAGCCATATTAATATCCTAATGTAAGTGCTTGATGAGTTGAGCTTTGCATAAAGGCTCCTTTTTGTTTAATTTTTCCTGTTGTTGATGTCTCAATATCAACTCCTGAAGCTAATGTTGTATCGTTACTTATAGTAATGCTTGAACCATCTGCCGATATACTGTCGAGTGCTATTGATCCAACATTGGTTATGTTGTTGTCACCAAAGGAAACATTACCGGAAAATGTGCCACCAGAAGAGGCGCTAACCGTATCTGAAACTGTGAAGGATTTAAATGCAATGACATTTAATTCGTCATTCAATGCTGGTGCGGCAACTAAAACAATACTGGTGCCGTTTGATGCTGTGTAATCTGTGGTGTCCTTGAGCTGAACCCCATTCAAGAAAACAATAATATTGCTTGTCGTGTAAGAAAGCGTCCCCCCAACATCCGCACTTCCAGAATAGGTTTTGGAAGATACCTGACCTGATGTTGTGACGAATTTATACTCTAATAGACTCGCAGACCCAGCCGCAGACGCCGCAATCCAATTGCCTCCATCATAGATCCGCATTTCATTGTCAGTTGTGTTGAAATACAACATTCCTGTGGCAAGCGCATTACCATCATTATCCGTGCTGGGACCATCCTTACTGCCATTAAATGCCCCATATACCCCTTGGCCTCTAAAATCAAGATCAACACTTGATCCTGCCGCGGCCATGTTTTCAGAAATGGTAATACTTGTTCCATCAACTTTTATGACATTGGCATCCGTTGGGATTCCTGAACCTGTGACCTCTTGACCAACAATAATATTTGATGCACTTGCAACTGTAATAACGCTGGCATTCTTAGCCCAAGTACCTGTGGTGTCTGCATCTGTCGCAGATGCGCCATCTGCCATCTTGCCTAAGTAGGTATCTGAAAAGTTGTCATAGACAGAGCTGACTGATGCCGCGCTATTCTTAGCCGCAACTTCAGAAGCCGCCGCATTAGTGGCAGATGTTGACGCAGAAGAAGCAGAAGAAGCCGCATTGCTAGCATATTTGCGAGCTGAATAATTTCCTGATGTTACTTCATTTGCTTCGACGCCCTGACCACCAATAGCCCATTCCTTTGCCGATCCATCGGCCGGAGCATGTGTGGAATCGACACCGACAGCCCAATTCTTTGCTGACTCGTCAGAGGTATCTGAGCCTGATCCTCCTGAATAGGTTTGTGCGTTTCCGTCAACTCTTGTTGCATAGCTGATTGTGGTCAGCTTGTAGTCGTTTGTTATTGTAACATTGGCATCTGAATAAGCCTTATTAACAGCGTCATCGTCCCCGGTAGGCGTTGCAACTCCTGAGATCCTTTTGTCAACGCCATCAACCTCAATATTGTATTGGGTTGTATCTGAAGGGTCGATTGCAATAGATTCGTTGGTGCGGTCAATGGCTTCCAATGCCAGAAATCGAGCCTGATCTGTCGAAGTATTAAGATCCTCATCCTGAATAACCGAGTTTGCAGAAAAGACAACTTCTGCCGCAGTTCGGTTTGTTTCCCGGTAGATCCGCAATATATTTGATGAACTCAATGCGGCGTTTAAAGGCGATGAGCCTGCACCCGGAACGGCTGACAGAGTGACTGTTCCTGAAACAACGGAATACTGAGACGTGCTTAAGTTAGTACCGCCTAGTGATACCTTAATGTTGTCGGTATCATGTGCCACCGCAGAGAAGCTGTAAGTGTAGTCTTTACCGCTGTTTGCGCTGGAATTGGAAGTATATTCTATGTAGGAATAAGCCATTTCTTATTGTTGTATAAATTCACCAAGTTCTTCTTGTTGCCTTTTTTTCTCTTCAAGCGGGATGTATCTAGGATCAATGATATTTTGACTTAAAGGTGCTTGCGCTCTTGCCATTTGAGCTTCAATCAGTTGCTCCTGAATTTCTGCGCCAAAGTCATCAAGATTTACTAAATCCTGCCAAGCGACTTCTTTTGCCGCTTTGAGTTCAAATTCCAACTCTTTTCTCTGCATGCCGGGGTCCATTTCCCTGAACTCAGGAGACGCAACACGTTCATGGATTCCTAAGTCATAAAGAGTTTGTGCGAACTTCTGGCCCCAAAGGTATTGCTGACGATCAGTAAGATTAATCCTGAAAGACTCTCCTGTGTCGATCTTAACAACCTTTTGCCTCCAATGAGATGGGGGTGAAACCCCTACGCCACCAAGCTTTACGACGGTTTGGGTAATAATGCTTTTATCCCTGTTCGTCTCAGGCATTGGATTCAGCATTGAGTCGAAGAACCTCCGCGCTTTAGGGCTGAACATACCATTCTTAATCGTGTACCTGAGCTGAGAAACCCCATCATAGTTGAGGCGAGGATTAAGCTGAGTGCTACCACCACCGCCATAAGGCATATCACCATCAGGCCCAGCCCCGATAAGATCCGTAAACCACGGATTCCTAGACTTCCAACGCTTGAGGTAATTTTTAATGAGTTTCGGATCAACCGTGTTTCTCATGTAGGGATCTTCACCTCTTGCAACTCCGGCACGAAATGACGAAAGCGTGGAATCAAGAGGATTAATGGACTTCATTAAACCTTCAAATGCCGCCCCTCTTTGGCGTGGATCACTCTTGGCGAGACTCTGAAGTTGAGAGATGCCGCGAAGCATCATTCGATCATCAGCAAAGCCGGACCACATCATTCCGAAGTGTCCCCAAAGCTCACTAAGACTATCAATAGCGTCGTTATATTCAGCCTCTCCTTTAAAGAATCCCGGCGTTACATTCATTAGAAGCTCTGCGAAATGGGACGAATCAGAGCCGATTTGAACAATTAGAGACAGAGGATCTAGGCCCGCATAACTTCGGTATCCATTTTCTGTAACAAAAGCATGTGTCTGAAACCCGGATTCACGAAGAACGTCTGTTTCGACAGCTCGCTTATCACGCTGTTCAATCGGTTTGTCAGGCGAAGTCCGAGGTGGCATCCAAGTGGTCATGCCGCCCTGCCATGTTCGTATTGCAGACCAGATCATGATTGAAGAACCAACCCACGTTTTTGCTTTTGCAAGACTTTGGGCTTCTATGCCATTCATCCCGGCTAGGTCGTTGTGGTGTTCCTTAACAACCCTGCCGAGTACCGGGATGTGTGACATCGAATCCCGTGTCAGATTGACAGGCGTCGAGAAGAACGGGAGAAAGATTCTAAGTGGCGGGAAGGCGTCCCTCATCTTATTCATGAGTTCAAACATATCGTAACGCTCCCCTTCTTCAGCCTCTTTTGTTGCTCCTGAAGAGGCTTTCTTGAATGGCGTCTTGAACCATGACTCTGCCGATCCCATAGGCCTTGCAAACACCGATTCCTGAACAAACTTCTGTTCAAGCTCATCAATCTCTCGATACATAAAATTAATCGGAGAGTCGATGTTCCGGGTCATGATATGATTATAAGCCGTGTCATAATCAATATTGCCCATTGATGCCGCTTTCCGGGCATAGCGGTCTGCAAGCGCAAAGCGCTCAAAGAATAAAGCCTGTGATCGGATCAGCTCATCGGATGACATTTGCAACCGAGTACCACCGCGGCTTACCCGTGCTAGCGTCCTGCCAATAACAGGGGCCACACCGGGGTCATCAGACCACAAGAAATGCCCGGAGGTGGGATGGTGTAATTCGTTTCTGTAAGGGCCGGGGAGAACAGGCGCGTCTGTAACAAAAGAAAGTGCCGCAGATTTTAGGGCGTACATTTTCCCGTACCACATTCCCATCAACCCTTTGGCCGCTTCTTGTGAGGATATGCCTGAGTTCTTCAAGAACCCTGCAAGCTGGCGTTCCACAATCGCCATGGCAAGTTTCATCTCACCACCTAACAGGTTTCTTACCACCGTCTTTGGATTAGACATGAGGCCTGAAACGTATTCGTTCAGAAGATGCTCTGACCCAAGCATCAGCTTTCGATAAGCCCGATAACCCAGATTCTTCATGAACTTCTGGTAGAAGCCCGGATTCTTGACCTCAGCCTTCTTTGCCATCTTCAATGCCATTCTGACATTGTGACCTGTGTTCCGATCTCCGTAGGCCTGAGCAATGGATCGCAATAAACTAGGATCTACACCGCCGACCTCTACTTTCATTTTCCATTGAGCTAAACCGCGACCAAAAGCGGCGGCCGCCTCTTTTAGCTTGTATTGGAAAAATCCTGCTAACTCAAGATGGCTTAGGATTTCAAGATCAGTTTCAGGGCTTGAAGGAAGATTGATTAAATCTTCAAGAAACTTAGCGTGGTTTAAGGAAATGATTCGGAGTGCTTCAGCGTTTGCAGATTGCTGATCTACCTTTTTCCCGATCCCGATGATGTCATCAAGATCCATCCCAGCTTCAACTTTACGCTCACCACGGCGCCGAATGACTGATTGACGGCGAGACTTCTCAAGCTTTGGCTCAACATCAGCAAGAGCAAGCGAGACTTTGTTAATGAGATTCTGAACATCTGCTTCTGCATCAAGATTACGGAAGTTAAAGAATCGACCACCAGCCGTCCGTAACGTCTCTCTTTTGGCACTTTCTGAAGTCCCTCTTACCTCAATATCAAAATCAATTAGGCCTGTTTCTGGGTCAACATAAATGGTGTCACGCATGCTCTCAACGTACTCACGCCATTCTTTTTGGTCTTTAACTTTAAAAGGCTCTTCAGCCTTGGTTCGTCCCGGTTTTGCGCCTAATTCAAACATCTGCGGAGCGTCTTCCGGGGTGACATCCAGACCGCCTGCGGTGTGTGCTTCTGCCTTCTCTTCAAGCTTCTTAATAGCCTCACGCCACTTTGCTGATCCTTTAGCAAACATTTCCGCGGTAACCTTGGTCATCCCGATCTCATGAGCGGCATGATAGAGCCTATTCACCAGCTCTGGCGCGTCCT
>VTLG01001403.1_pt1 | contig 12570 bp, 12 predicted proteins | sample 4694571 | NCBI WGS metagenome assembly VTLG01 (sample SAMN12604809, study PRJNA352737) | marine metagenome | biome: ENVO:00000447; feature: ENVO:00000209|ENVO:00000569|ENVO:01000036; material: ENVO:00002151; isolation source: viral sequences binned using virsorter ... | reverse complement strand
TAATTGGTTTGGGTTGTTTCCCTTTAACAATACTTTCTAGGTTTATTTTACTCATTTACTCTCCTTCTTAGAGATTACTGAAAATCGTCTAAATGAACTTGTTTTTGTAAATTTTTCACAAAACTCTGGATTAGCGATCTTCATTTGTTTTTGGTCTAAACTTGACCTTGTTTGAGTCACCCACTTAGCGACCCTTTGACCTTCAGAATTTTCACAATAAGCAGCATTACCCATGTGATTCTGAATAATAGCTTTAAGTCCATCTAACTTTTTTTCTGATGTCTTAAAGTTTTTAAACTCTAAATGGTATTCATCTAAAATGTGATTGAGTTCGTTTGGGAGATAAGAAACTTTATCAACTTCTTCAACTGGGAAAAGCGTTTCACATTCAGAAGTTGTCTCTGGGGGAGGAGGAGTTTTAGTAAGAACATAATCCTTCCAAAACTTTACTTCATCATTAACGAGTTTTTCTATACGATCCTCGTTCCCCTCTCTGGTAATTTTATGGATAATAAGTTCCTGACCCCCAACCAATGCAACAACATCAAAATAATCGTATCCAGTGATTGCAAGGTAGTGGAGGACTTGGTATTCATAATAAATAGGAACACCAGAGTTCCAGTACCCTACTTGTCTTAACCCCACATTTTTTACTTCAACTCCTGCATTTTCTCCCTCGATTTTTCGATCAATGTGACCACCTAGAAAATCGTGGTCTTTATGTTTAAAAGTCTTATTCACCTGCCTAACCTTTTTGCCAGTTCTTCTCCCATACTCTCTAGCAATAGTATCCTCTAGTAGTATCCCCCATTTAATCTTCTCAATATCAGATAGATCAGGAGGTATCCTAGTTCCTATTTTCTCTTCCCACAATTCAACGATATTTTTAAAGGGATTTACCTTTGCGATTATAGAAGCATCAGACCCCCCAATTTGTTTTTGCCTTATTTTTTGGTCTGCTTCTCGTTTATAACCTCTTTTCTCTAATTCTTTTTGTTCATGTTCAACTAAATCAAGAACGCCTGTTATCATTCTTCCTCCACATATTAAATTTAACGAAATCAAAAAAAGTTTTTCTAGCTTTCCTATTTCTTTTATCTTTAGATTCTTTAATTGCTTTTATAACTCTATAACTACTGAGTTCTAGTTCTAACTGTTCCATCCGTATACCTCTCTGATTCTGGTTAAAAATTCATCATTAGTTAATAGGTTCTTAACTGTTACATTAATACAATTATTTCTAATTCTTTTTCCGTTTCTAACATCTATGTCTCCTTCCATCCATATCTCTCCTTTCTTTTTTAAATTTGGAAGATTTATTGCACCTAATAAAAACCCTTCCGTGAATGTTTCTCCTTCTCTTAAAAGTGATATAAAATAAAAAAAATCTGGGTTTTGATATCCAAGATTTTTTACAGGAACAGTACAGTCATAATAATCTTTTGGAGGTACAGTCCTATCTTTAGTTTTTACATCCACTGTAAACATTTTATTTACTATAAAATCGTGATTGTATTGATTGTCTCCAGTTTCTTTTTCAATCATTAATCCTTCATCTTGAATAAACTTCTCAAACAGGACTTCTCCAATTGAGCCAATCAGGTTTGCTTCTTTTCCCCGAATAGAGTTTTTCAAAATTGGAATATCCTCTATTCTTTTTTCTGCAAGCCAGATTATTTCTTCACTTATTTTCAATTTTAATCCTCCCTTTTTCTGCCCAATACTTCTTTGCTTCCAAATGCCACACCCTGCAATCTTGTTCTATGAGGGCATCTAGACACGCTTTACAAAGATTATCAGTATCAGGAGTTGACTGAAAATGAGGAGAACCAATCAGTTCTGCCTTTTTCTTTTTACTCCATGATTTAGGCATAGGGATATGAAACTCCATATATAGTTGATTACCTACTATAAATCCAGCTTTGCCAATTGCTTCTCTTAGATCATCTGCAAACTGTCTATATTTAAGTACACAAGGTCTTTTCTTCCAGACATCACTTCTTGTTTGTCTGGGTTTTGCTACAGGAGTAATATCAATCCACATCTTTATTTACTCCCCCAATGTCATAATCACTTGAAAAAGAGTCATCTATATTGAACTCCATTCCAAAACCAGAAATCTCAGACATAGTGTGTCCAAAGGGGACATTTACATCAGGAGTCTTGGCTCGTGGTTCATCAGGGAATTTAGTAATCTTTCCCCCATTTTCTAAGAATGCTAAAACCTCATCCTTTGTTTTATCTGAAGAATGAAATTTAGCAGATGTTACTAATTCAATTTTAAGGGGGACTTTACGTTGCACTTTAATAGGCAATAATTTCTTTATTGGGTTTACTCTTGGAAGTTTTTTTATTGACTTTCTTTTTTTTCTGAGGCGTTGAGATGCTTGTAATCGTCCACATTCTTTTGAACAAGCATAGTGATCCTCTCGTATAGGTTTAAAAGTCTTTTTACATATAGTGCATTCCTTATCAGAGAATCTATTTCGATTTCTCAAGGTGATATTCTTTGCCCTAATTGATTTGTGAATCTTGTAACAGTGATCCGTACAGAATCTACTTCTAAGACCCTTTAAAACTTTTTTACATACATGACATTTCTTTCCCATAGCTAACAATCTCCATTTGTTTTTCTACGTTTATTAAGCTGGGCAATTAATTCATCAGCTTTGTTTAATTGATCCTTCTTCTCCTTCACTCATATTTTTTCAAGAGAAGACTTTAAGTCCCTAGCTTTCTCCTGACATAGCTTTTCTGCTTCTTCTAATACTTTTTGTGCCATATCCTGATTTAATATATGGCAGACAGCAGTATGATTTGCTTCTGGAACTGCATTTGCTACTTCTTTGAGGGACACCCCACAAGTCCTCATTTTTTCTCTAAGATTCATTTTCTCCTTTTTTTAATAAGTTATAAGTTTCTACTTGACTATTCATAAAGTATACCTTTAAATAACTATGTTGGTTATTATACCATATATATTTTGATTATCAATACTAGATATTACAAAATATATTATTTCTTTAATATTTCTAATGGAGAGGGATTATGTTATTTGAAATTAATAAGGGTAACACTTATGTTTTTAACAATTCTGAAGCAGATAAACATACTGTATCAGAATTAATAGATAGATTTGAGGATGAATATTTGATACATAAATCAAGATCATCTCAAATTAATATTTCACAACAATTAATTTTCTGGAAGAAAAAATTTGGAACAAAAAGGCTTTCTGAAATGGAAACAAAAGAGGGAAGTCTTGAAATACTTAAAGCAAGAGATTCCCTAAAATCTTCCAATCGAGGAAACTCTACATTGAATCGTTACCTTGCTGCTCTCTCAACAGTTTTTGGATGTGCCGTTAAAGATTTAATGTGGATGGATAAAAACCCTTGCTCTCGATTGAGAAAAAAACCTGAGCCTAAAGGTAGAATAAGATTTCTCTCAAAAGAGGAAAAGACAAGGTTACTTTCAAATTGTGACCAAGACCTACACGATGCAATAATGATCTCTCTATTAACTGGAGGAAGGAAGAATGAAATTTGGTCATTAAGATTTGATCAAATAAACTGGAATAAAAATTTTATAACCTTCATAGAAACTAAAGGAGATAAACCTCGTTCTATCCCTTTAGGATCAATAAGAAAAATATTAACTAGGAGAGTTAAGAATCTTCAGTTATCTGCATGGGTATTCCCTGCAAAATCATTAAGGAAGCCAAATAATTTTGAGAAGTCTTGGAAGACTGCACTCCGAAAATCTAAAATAAAAGATTTTACTTGGCATGATTTGCGACATACGTTTGCTAGTTATGCGGTTATGAATGGAGTTCCATTAAAAACTTTATCAGAATTGATGGGTCATTCTGATATAAAAATGACTATAAAATATGCTCACCTAGCAGTTACACACTTAGAAGATGCAATGTCTTTGGTTGCTGAAGAGTTAGGAGGAACAGAATAAAAACAATTTCAATGTAAAAAAATGGTAAAAAAATTATTGTAAAAGACCGCCACCTCCAAGCATCTGAGCTTGAGTATTTGTTAATGCTCCTGTGAGGAGTCCTCTATTAATTAAACTTTGGCTAAACTCTTTTTCATCTTTTTTCTTTACCTCTTTAATAGGCTCAATTACTTTACTTCTTATATTTTGCCCTCCCTTTGTATTTAATAACTCACCCATTTCCTTATTTATTGCTGCTTCACGATTACCAGCTAATTTCCCTGCAACTATTCTTCCTCCAGTTATTGCAACTTTTCTAGGTAGTGACCCTCCAGTAGATACAAAGTTTGTCATGTCTTGTGCAAATCTCATTAAGTTCGCTGATGTATCTGATCTAGGCATCATTGCAGTATTTGATTTGTGCATATCAGATAATGCTCTTAATCTATTAATAAATTCTTGAGTTTTTTCTGAATCGCCAAATAGTATTTCGTGTTTTTCTCGTGCTTCTGGGTCAAGCATTTTCTTTGAAACATTTGATCCTTCTGCTTTCAATTTATTCATATTTGTAACTGCTTCAGTAGATGCTCCTAATCTATATAAATCTTTTTCTGCTTGAGATTTTAGATTATTAAATTCAAATCTCATTTTTGCAGCAGATTTACTAGAATATGCTTTTTCTCCAAGTTCCAATGCTCTATTATTGTCCATCCCTTCAGACCATATTGACCTAGCTATTTTGTAAGGAGATTGCCCTACTTCAATTAGAGATTCAGATGGGTCTAAAAGTGCAAGTGCATTTGGATTTTGAGGTTGAGGTTGTGGTTTTATTGCAGTAGAAGCATCTGTAATATCAAGCATCTTATTTTTGAGCTTAATTAAATTCCGTCTTTTATTCCCTTTTGAAGTATCTATTAAATCATCTAAAGATCGTTTCACATAATCAACAACTGCAACAGGCATATTCCCATAAGGCATCTCATCTGGGAGAATTGCTCTTCCCCTAATCTCTTCAGGAAGTAATTCTAATTCTTGTTCAGCAAGGTCTTTTGCCCCTTGATAAAGATTCCCCTTCCCTGTTGTTTTATCTATTGTCCTTATAACACTATCTAACTCAGCATTATTAATTGGAGGGAGTGAATATGCTTGATCGTAAAAAGGTTTTGCATCCGTTTTCATTTTTAAAAGAATATCATCTTTTAATTGATCTGAACCTAATTTATTAAATCCTAATCCTTTTTTAAATGTTTCAGTTGTTAATTCTCTATTTGCAGCTAAGTCTTCTTCTAATCCTGCTCTAACAATAGTTTTAGCCTCTCCTCTAGCATTTATAGCATCTTTTGCAGTCTGCTGAGTATTTGCTCCTCCTAAATTAGCTGTTCTAGTTTGATCTCCTAATCCTAAATCTTCTAATTCAGTTAATTTTGCTTCTGGGTCAACTCTGTCAAGATTAAAATCTTCATCAATTCTTTTTAAAGCAATATCCTTTGCATCCTCATTAGTAAATATGGATTTGACCTTACTAGCTGCCTTACCTAACCCATGCAGCCCTCTACCTGCTACTGTAGCGAGTGTACCCCCAATTCCTCCTAGACCTGATCCTGATGTTACATCCTGATCTGTATTATAAGCATATAATGCACCTTCCCCAATACCAGTTCCTACATTTACAGCAAGGTCTTTCCCAAAATTTCCTATAGCTGATCCTCCTGTAGTAGCAGCAAGTTTAGGAGCAACTTTATATAACCCTCCAACAACCCCTGCTCCAGTAGTCATTGCACCAGCAATATTCCCTACTGTACTGGTAATAGGATTTGCTTCCTGATAGTCTGCACGTTCCTGTGCAATTAACTGCTTCGTATATTCAAGTTCATCTTCACTAGGTAATTCTATTCCATCGTTATTTATTATTGCAGTTAAATATTTATCTACTGTATTTGAAAAACCAAATGTAAGACCATCTGCTACCTCCCTAAAATAACCTTTTGTTACCCCCCATAGAGACTTTGGATTACTTTTTCTAACAGCAATAGTAGCATGGTTGACTGTTGCTTTTTTGAAATCCTCCTCAGTCCATCCCTTATCTCTAATATATTGATTTAGTCCTTCCTGAGTATATTTTTCAGGTTTTGTAAGTCCTAAACGAATTTTGGCAAGGAGCTTTTTGAAAGGCATCTTTTTTTCTTTTTTTTCTTTAGCCATTATTCCTCCTCATTATCTAATAATACAGTTTGGTTAATTTCTCCATATTCTTTATTAATGGGTTTTTGATTATCACCCCCCTCAAAGGTAATTTTTCCATTACTATAACGAGGAGTAATGTTAAAAACTTTTGGATTATAACCTGCTTCTTCTGTAAACATATTTTTTGTTATAGATACATTATACTGTGCATCTTTCAGTAATGTTTGCAGTTTTTTCCTCACTGAAGTTAAAGTATCTTGTGGTGAGGGGAATAGGGATTCAGTAAATCTTAATTCTCCGTCTGTCATCTGTGACCCAATCAACTCATGTCTCTTAGTCAAAGATGCCATAGTTGCTAAAGCCTTAAACTCTTGATAAAATTCATTCTTAAATTTCTCTGTAACTCGACCCCAAACAAATCCTGTTCCACCTTCTACTTCTGAACCAACTTTCTCGTCTTCAAGTAAGTTTAGTGCTTCTTTTGCATTTTTTATTACAGCAATATCACTTTGGTACTTCTTCAGTATAGATGCAGGAGGAGTAATAGTTTTCTTTTCTGCTGTCAGAATATCATGAGCTTCTTTTAGTGCCACTGCTGGGTCACTTGTCATTAATGTTATACTTATTCCTCTTTTTTCCTTCTCACCAAAAACTTGGGGATAATCAACATATAGGGCATTTAATTCTTCTTCTAAGACTTTCATATCTTCTTCTGAATATTTAGGAGGAGTTAAATCAGAAAAATCATCCTTTTTAAATTTTACTAATTGTCCATCTTTAATTTCTGCAACAAATGCTCCTGCTGGCATTTTGCCAAATTGTTTTTCAAATTCTTCTTTCTCAAGATACTGAGTTCCATCTTCTTGGGCTTTAGCCATTTGCCCCAATCTGGCATTGTGCATCACAATTTCTCTTTGGATTTTCTTCTTATTCCAACCATTCTCTATCGCTTGTTGCATCAATTTTTGGGTATTTGTTATATCCCAATTCTCTGTTTCTTTTTCAAACTTTTCTTGGCTAAATTCAAACTTATCATAGTCTAAGTCTAGCCTATCTTCTGCGATTAGCTTCTTATATCCTTCTGCCCCCCATTGCTCCCCAAATGCATGAAGTTTCTCATATCTTTCTTTTTCCGTAACACTACTATTTGCTGTATCTAGTTGGGCTATTCCTGTTTCTCCTAAATATTTTTTATTTTTAAAAATATTGTAAATAGCATCCGCTTTTTCCTTATATTTTTCTGGAGCAATCTCAGAAGGTATTGCAGGGAGTTCTTTAACTAATTCTTGCATATTTTTATATGCAACAGATAAGTCAGGTTGTGTAAGAACAATTTCTGCTTTATCTTTAAATGCAGGATAACTTGTAGCTATTTTTTCACTCATGTATTCAAGTTGCTTCCTAGTGACACTCTCTGGAGCAGTTTTGGTTAAAATATCTTCTATCCCTCCTTTTGCATTTAGATCAACAAATTTTAAGCGTGTGCTTCCATCGGAATCAAAAACCTCTACTCTTTCCCAATGAGGTTTCACCTCGCTTTTCTCATCTCGTAACTTTTCAAATCTTTTTAAGCCTAGTTGTCGAGTCTGAGGGTCAGAGGATTTTAAGTATGCTATTATTTCTGTCTTTTCCTTGTTTGTAATAGGTGCAGTTTGAACTTGTGCAATTATCTCTATAATCTCATTCTGTTTTTGTTGTTCTTGTATTCTTAATTGTTCTTGCTGTTGTCTCTCTTGTTCTAATGCTTGCTGTTGAGCTAGTTCCTGTTGCTCAATCATCATCTCCTGATTATAGCCTTGTATTCCTGCTGGGATTGCATGACCAATCATTTCTCCTGTTGTTACTGGTCTATTTCTCCATCCAGACTGTCTCATCATGGATGCACCAGCTTGAAGAAGACCCATTGCTAAAGGAGACATACCTCTATATGAGAGAAGACCTTTTTCTTCTTTTTCTTCTTCTTTTGGAGGAGTATTTACTCCTGCAACTGGCGACCAGCTAATAATATTCTCTTCATTCCTTTTTCTTATTTCTTCTTCTTGATTTGTCATTACAGTAATCCTTTATTAACGTATCGTGGATGTCTTGGTTTTTGTGTGCTAGTCAGTAAAGAAGGGAATGCAATACTGCCTCTTGAAGTACCTGCACCTCTGATTTGTTGTAGTGGTTCATCTTTAGGATTTAACAAGTCATTTAACATAGTAGCAGCTTTTAATCCAGCTTGTACTTTTGATGCTGATGGGGTAGAAGACGAGTCTTTTGTAATCATGGATGTATCAGTTGTATTATCAGGATTTTGATAATGTGAATAATTCCATTTCCATTCTTTCTCTTTTTTTTCATCAGCAAGTAAATCTAGAAGATGTTCATTTTTTTCAGTATATTCCCTGTTTGCTAAAAGAGAATCAGGGACTTTTGAAAGTAATCCTTCAACTAATTTAGAATCAGCCTCTACATCAGGCTTAAAACTAGCCATTTTAGAATATGTTTCTTTTCTGTCTTCTTCTTCCTTTTTAAATCTTTTAGCTAATGCTTCATTTTCTGCATCTGTAATATCTAGATTAGGATCATATATTTCATCTCCTTGTTCTTCAGGAATAATACCTAATTTTATATCTTGTTCTCTCATCTCTTCTTTCCAAGATTTTTCTTTATCTTCTCCTTTTAGATATTCTAACAAAGCATCTATATCAATACTTCGATCACCACCAAACAACCAATGATCTGATGGACTAAAGGAAACTTTTTGTTTTCTTATTGTTCTAGCCATTTTTATCTCCTATCCAAATAATCCACCACCGCCACCGCCACCTAGCCAGCCTAATCCTGCTCCGATTGCAGTTCCATAAACAGGATGGATGGCAGACCCTGCTGCTGCTCCAGCTAATGCAGAACCAAAGCGACCTCCACGTTGATTTTGGTATTGTGGTTGTGATTGTTGAGTTTGTGTTCCAAATGGTGCGCCTCCAAGAACATTTGAACCGAACATGGCTTGATTTTTATCCCAATCTCTTTTTTCCATTGCTTGATCATAATCCCAATCAAGTTCGTTTTGTTCTCTTCCCTCAATGTCTGCACCCACTTTAGACAACATCTGTGCATCTTGGAATCCTGCTTGTCTTCCAAGACCTGCTTGCCTTGATGCCATGTCTGCACCTGCAAGGTTCAGTCTTTGACCTTCCATATTTGCACCTTGATTATAACGCTGCCTAGCTTGTTCCATCTCCATATCTTGTCTCTTTTGTGCAGAAGCATCAGCAAAAGATTTATTAAGCAGATCACCTGTTTGTTGATTCAAATCTCTCTGAACTCCAGCAGCCATTACCCCTTTTTCTATTGCAGACCTAGACCCTATCCCTGCTCCTGCCATTTGAGCTTGAGAGCCTAACTGATTTCTTTGCATCTGCATTGTGTCCATTGCATTTTTTTGGAGATTTTGAATAACATTTTGTGTATGTGGATTCATATACTGATCCACTCCTTGTCCTCCAAGAAAAGATTGCTGTTGTATTTGATCTGGTGTGTAACCTGCTACATTTTGTCCTGTTTGTTGACCTGCTGTAAAAACACCCTGTCCTTGTCCTTGTAAATCACGAATTTGTTGTTGAGCATCTAAAGTATCCTGTGCAGGTTTTGCAAATCTATCTCCTTCATAGGCTTCATACTCTCGACCCATAACATCACTTGCTTTATCAAAAACTTTCTGTCTAAACTCATGAGTTGGTCTATCTATTTCTGAAATAGAGGATTGAGTATTTTGTCTTGTGTTAAATCCAGCAGGTGCGCCATAACCTCCTCCTATGGAAGAGCCTGAACCACCTGAACCTCCCCCATCTCCACCTGTTTGCTCACTCCCTTTTGGAGCAGCTTTCCATTCCCATTTTCCAGTTTTAGGGTTTTTAACTTGAGTAGCATCTCTAAACCCTCGTTTAATATTTTCCCATGTTCCCTGACTCTCTGGTCTATTCTTGTCATCATCTCTAGCAGTAAATATTCCTGTTCCAGTTCTATCATGTCCAACCTCTCTTCCAGACGATTGACTGTTATTATTATTAGAAGAATTATTACTAGAAGATGAGTCTCTTCCTCGTTTTGATCCTGTATCTGAACCCCCACCGCCAAATGCTCCCATAAAGTAGGAACGTAATCCAGATTTAGTCTTTCTACCAGAAGCACCCATCCCTTTAAGCCAACTTGCTTCTTGAGGATTTATAAAAGCTGGGAACTCTCCTGCTGGAGCATTACGTCTTAATACTTGTGCTGCTTGTTGTTGTGTCATTGGCATATTAACCTATTATACATATGGATTGGTACTTGTTACTGGTAATCCTCCAGAATCTTCCGTTACTAATGTGACTCCGAGAGTTCCACCTGTAACTTTCAATTTATACCAGTTGTTATTTGATGTGTCCTTTAAAATAATTGATCCTCCTGTCACTACATTGTCTCGATTGTTTTTCATTGTAACAGATTCTTCATCTATAACGAGTGATGCTAAATCGTTCATATATCCTCGATTATACTCATCTGGAGGATTAGGTAGAGGTTTTTGTGTTCTACTCATCGTTCTCCTGATTGTGAAGCATCCAGTCTAACTTCTCCAAATCTCCACTCTTGGTCAAATGGAGACTCAACTCTGAGGAGTGCTTGTCTACCAGTAAACCTTGTATCTGTATAACCATCATTTTGAAGGTCATAAGCACCTTTGACAACTGGAGCGTTATCGTCTGGTGTCCTTGCAACTGTCACTTTCATTCTTAGTCCTTTGCTTCCTGCATCTGTATCAGTGATGATTTGGGACACACTCATCATCTTATTACCAGAACCTATCTCGATTGCTCCTGTTTCCGCATAACAAAGATGTGCTTCATCAGCAACATTTGGATGTATTGTGGTATCAACTCCTTTAGCAATAACTCTTGATGCTGTTGTGGATAAAGCTGACACATCAGCAGGTGCAGTTACATTACTTTCTCTTAAAATAGGAGTTGATTGTGTATCTGGGTCAAGCTCATGTCTATAAAGATAACCATCTGTTCCTGCTGCTACTGGATAACCCAAAGAGTCTGAACTTTCCCATGCTGATCTATGCAACTCTCCTGTAGTCCAATGCTTCTCTCTGTAGGAATAAGTAACATACCTTGTTGGAGAAGTATCGCCCTCTTTAGGATAAAACCACGTTATTTCTCCAAATTCAGCATTATGTCCTCCTGCGATCAACCCCTCTAAATCAGTGTTAATGTCAGAAAAAACATAGTCTGCAACATCACATGGTAACTCAGTCACATAACCACCAGAATAAGACCAGAATCTACCCTGTGACATCCAAGCAACAAAATCTGCACTACCAGCAACCGATTTTATACCTAAACAGCCTCCTCCTTCGGTTAACCTTTCTACACCATAAATATAAGGTGTCCCTAAATAATTCGTTTTCCAAACTGAATCAGTAAAAAAGATCAAAACACCATATCGAGTCTTAAAAGCACCGACAATTTTTCCTTTGGCTTGGATCGTCAAATCCCCTGCTGTGTTCGTGACGCTGGGGGTGAAGTCTGTAAGTGATTCTTGGTGTCCCCATGCGATCTTCCGTTTATCTCCTCCTGCACCAATTATCATTATGTGTCTCTCTGGAGTTACTAATACTCCTAAATTATCGTTTGGCACTCCTGTTGACCCACCTAGAGATGATAGAAGGACTGCTGAAGTTCCTGTTTGATTTGCATTATTAAAAGTAGTTCCCGATACATCAACATACCAAATGCTTCCTTCTCCAGAATGGACTGCTAAGAGATCATCTCCAAAGTTATCAAATGTCCAAATTGGCACATAGTTGTCTCTAAAGGCATCTGCATCTGTAACATCTGGATCAACTGAGGGGTATCTTGGAGTTCCGTACACATCTCCTCCAGATGCCGAACCTCCAGAACCATCTAAATTTCTGTCTCCTCCATATTCTAATGCACCATATCCAAGTCCTGATACTAGAAAATCACCTTGTTCTGAAAATGCAATTTTTCCTGCTGGTACAGTTGCATAAGCTGGAGAAACATCGTAAATTGGAGCATTCGTGCCTGATGCTTGTGAACCATCCCAAATCCTCAATGACTGTACTGATCCTACTGCTAAATACCTTGCTCCAGTTGAAAGTCTCCAACTGTGCATTCCTCTTATGGGGTCAATTCCAGTATAAATTTTTGGAGTAATAACTGCTGCTGTGCCAGAAGTTGCCCCAGAGATTGTAATTGTCGGTAGTGAAGTAAAGCCTGTTCCACCATTTGTGATTGTTACTGTTGCTATTGCCCCACCAGATACAGTATACGTTCCTGTGAAGGATGCTCCACCCCCACCTGAGAAGCCTAAAGTCCCATTACCACTATACCCTGTTCCTGCTGTTGTTATTGTTAGTTCGTAAACTGCACCTTTTTTAGTTATCTGAGT
>VTLG01009080.1_pt1 | contig 12571 bp, 5 predicted proteins | sample 4694571 | NCBI WGS metagenome assembly VTLG01 (sample SAMN12604809, study PRJNA352737) | marine metagenome | biome: ENVO:00000447; feature: ENVO:00000209|ENVO:00000569|ENVO:01000036; material: ENVO:00002151; isolation source: viral sequences binned using virsorter ... | reverse complement strand
TTATCAGGGTGACGTTATCCTTGGCCGCTTGGCAATGGGTGCTGACTTCCTTAACCCAGCTGCTTGTGTTGAACTATTCGCTGGTACAACTACTAAGCCCGCTAAGTTTGGTGATACATATCCTGCTAACGTAACTACTTCTTAATAGTAGTTTTAGTTTTATACAAGGGGAGCTTCGGCTCCCTTTTTTTTATTAACAAATATTTACTATGACTTTCCCTACCACTAACGCTACCCAAGAATTACCTGCAGTTAATCAAATACTGGCGTCTGTGGGGCAGGCTCCTGTAACTACATTAGATCAAACAAACCCGGACGTTTCGATTGTCTATGACACGTTGATTAGAACCTCACGTGAAGTACAGGCTGAGGGTTGGACATTTAATAGAGAGCTGCATGTTAAATTCTATCCTGACACGAATAAAAATATTAAAATACCTAATAACGTATTACAACTAGATTTAAATAATGAAGTAGGTCATCATAAAGAAACAGTAAGACGTACACCAACAGGTGAGTCTGATGCTAAACTATATGATAAAATTGATCATACTTATGAATGGGATGATGACTATATCTATTGTGATGTAGTATATTATTATGATTGGATTGATCTTCCTATACCTATTCAAGATTATATAACTGCTAGAACAGCTGTTCTGGTATCTCAAAGTATTGTAGGAGATACACAGCAATATCAAATGTTACAGCAGAAAGAAGCATGGACTAGAGCTATGGCTTTAGAATATGAATGCAACCAAGGTGATTATACTTACTTTGGTAATGCCAGAGGTCAGAAGAGTTATAACAGTTACAAACCTTATACCGCACTACAACGATAATGGCAGCAGTAACACAAACAATTCCTAATTATTTAGGAGGTGTTTCTAATCAACCTGATGATAAGAAACTGCCTGGACAATTAACAAAATGTATTAATGCTTATCCTGATCCTACCTTTGGTTTAACAAAGAGACCAGGTCTTAAATTATTAGATACATTAGCAGAGACTACAGATGGCACGCCATTTGATAACAATGATTTAGATAATGCAAAGTGGTTTTATATAAACCGTGATGCAGATGAAAGATACATAGGCTGTATTGTAGGTGATGCTACACCAGCTGACGCAAAGATTCATATATGGAATGCTATTCCAAATAGTGGTGTATATACTAAAGCTTCTGTCACACATAATCATGGTGGTTTTGCTACTGACTCAACAGCAGGTACAAGTTATGTAGCTGGTACTTATCTAAGCTCTACAACAGCCACAGACTACGATGTTCTGACTATACAGGACACATACTATATAACTAATAAAGCATTCACTGTAGCGGCTCACACAGATCCTACGTTTAATGCTAGACGTAAGGCTACAGTGGTACTTAATGGTACAACTAATGGTGATTATAAAATAACATTCGATCCTGATTCAGGTAGTGATGAGGTAAAAACCTTTCCTGCTAGCGGTTCTTCTGCTGATACTATTTTAGATGCTTTTGTAAGTAATACTGGTTCTCAAAAATTTACTACAGCTAATCTTACTGTAACTAAATATGGTAACACTTTAGAGTTCACTTATAATGCAGCTTTTAAATTAACAGTTCAATCTCCTAGCGGTACTGAACTGACAACTTATCAAGACGAAGTAAACAGTATTAATGACTTACCTGTATTAACAGCTACAGATAGAGTTGTTAAAATATTAAATACAGATGCTGTTGAAGATGATTACTATGTTAAGTTTGATGGCGATACAAAAGTATGGAGAGAAACAATATCCCCTAGTGTATCAGTAGGCTTAAAAGAAATTACAATGCCTCACCAATTGGTGTGTACAGCAAAGGATACGTTTATATTTAAACCTGTACCTTGGGTTAAAAGGTTAGTAGGTGATGATCTAACCAATGAACAACCAAGTTTTGTTGGAAAAAAAATTCAGCAGACTTTTTTCTCAAATAATAGACTAGGTTTCTTATCAGAAGATAATGTGATACTAGGTCACGCTGGTGATTATCTCAATTTATATGCTACAACAGCACGCACACAAACAGCTGGGGATCCTATAGATCTAAGTGTTAACAGTACTAGACCTGTCATTTTAACTAGTGCATTATCTGCTACACAAGGTTTATTCCTATTCAGCAAGAATCAACAATTTATGCTATTCTCTGCCGATGGGGCTTTATCACCTCAGACTGCATTGATTCGTAGTATATCTAATTATAAACTAGAATCTGACATTAATCCTGTAGATACTGGTACTACTATAAACTTTGTAAGTAAGACACATGAAACTCAAGGATTTACTAGAGTCTTTGCAATGGTGCCTCAAGGTAATAATGCTGTACCTTCTATTGTTGATATTGGGCGTGTTGTGTCAGAATATATACCAGCTACTATAGATACTTTAATATCTAGTACACAGAATGATTTTATAGCTTTATCTGGTAAAACAGCTAAAGAAATTTATTTCTATCGTACCTATGTTGAAGGTGATAGAGCATTATTTAGAGCTTGGTTTAACTGGGTTCTACCTGGAAATGTTCAATATATAACAATAGACTCAGATACATTATATGCTGTAATTAAAGATGGTACAGGAGGTACAGCTAGATACTATGCCTTAAGTGCTGAGATTTCTATGACACCAGAGGAAGCTATTATAACTAACTCTGCAGGTCAACAGATAAACCCTCACATGGATATGTACACAGCAGCTAAAAACATTGCTGGTACTAAGACAGTTGTTTATGACTCAACAGGTGACTTCTCCAAGTGTTATATACCTTATACGGATATCACTACATTAGATCCTGTTATATTAATCAAAGGTGATGGTTCTACAAACTTTGAAGGTATCACTGAATCTGGTTTTACTATCACACCTACTAGAGCTACAGATGGTGACGGGACTTATTTCAAAGTACCAAATAAAGATTTGTCTAGTCAAGCTGCTGATGTTTTTGTAGGATATAAGTATGACTTTGATGTAACTCTTCCAAAAACTTATTTTAGAATGGGGGAAGGGAGTATTAGTGACTACACTGCAAATCTAATTGTCTCTAGAATGAAGTTTTCAGTAGGTAGATCTAGTGTACTTGGCTTTAAGCTCAAATCTAAAGGAAGAGAAGGAGAGATATATGAAGTATATCCTGATAGTGGTTCTACCATTGCTATCTCTGCTAATGGTACAGGTGGGGCTCCTGCTAATGGTACTGTAACTCAAACTACATCTGGTGATCCTTTAACTCAAAAACCTGTAGGCGGTACTAGTGGAAGTGGCACAGGTATGGAGTTCAATGTAACTCTAGCTAGTGGTGTTGCTACTGCTATTACAGTTGTCAAAGAAGGTAAAGGTTATGCAAACGGTGATACTATTACAATTGATAAAGAACATTTAGGTACTAGTGCTGATATCACAGGTACTATCACTTTAGGAGATAAAGCCTTTACTTATTATGAATCTAGATATGATGATCCTAATGATATTATTGTCAAAGTAAATGGTGTTAAAGTAACAGGTTGGACTATTAGTGGTAATGTAATTACTCTTGTTGATCCTCCTGGTGCTGGTAACTTAGTTAAAATCTATTTAGATAATTGGTATGATATACAAAGTGTACAAGAACCAAACTTCTATTTAGCTGATGACGTACCTCTAGATACACAAGCATTATTTACTGTACCGATACATCAAAAATCAGATAATTTCACATTAAGAGTCTTCAGTGACTCACCATTCCCAGTCTCTCTAACATCAATGATGTGGGAAGGGAAATATTCACCACGTTATTATAGGAGGACTTAAAATATGACAGGATGGGGTGTTGCAATAGCAGCCGCTGGTCTTGGGTTTAGTATCTATGGAGCCAGTAAACAATCTGCTACCCAAGAAAAATATGTCAGAGCTGCTCATAAATTAGCTAAACAGCAATGGGAATTTAATTGGCAAGAAGCTAGAGACGCTTATGAATTTGCTTTAGAAGATATAGCTGTTGCTGAATTTAATCTTGAGCAAAAAAGAAAGTATGAAGCTCAGACAGAAATAAATAAATGGATTGACGACGATAAATTACGAATGTTTGATTATAATAATCAAGTTCAAGCGTATAATGCTAGTGTCCAAGCTATGGACAAGCAATTAAAATTTAATGATATCGTCGCTGAATTGAATAGTAATGCAGCCAAACGTGCTTATTCTGAGAAATTACTTTTAATGGGTTTCCAGCTTGAGGGCTTAGATATAACTGAAGATAAAGTAGAAAGAACGATAGAGTTTAAACGTAAAGAACTGCTTGAGCAACGACGACAAACATTAGCAGAGGCTGATCTAACTGAAGAAGGTTATAAACTTGCTCTAAAAGGAAAGGTACAAGAACTTACTGGTAAATTAGATGACTCTAAAGCTAAAACACTGGAAGCTATAGGTACACGTATGGCTTTAGGTCAGACCGGTAGATCTAGTAGGAAGAATATATTAACATTATTAGCAGCTCAACAGAAAGTTGAATATGCTATAACAGAAACTTTAAATAATGCTCATTCTAATTATACTTTAAATTTATCTAAACTATCAGAACAAACTATAGGAAAAGGTAAGGTTTTAGATTTAAATGATCAGAAGACACTTGATGAATTATATAATACACGTGTTGATACTGATTTCCAGAGACAACAACTGAACGAACAACTTAGAAGTACTAATTTACAGTATGAAGCTGATATTGAGAAACGTAAATTAGATGCTTATTCAGCCGATGAGAAAGCTAGAGGACTGCTTGCTGCGAAACCTGTACTTACTCCTGAGCTATCTAAACCACTTACACAACCAAAACCAATTATTGTTAAGCCACGTTATCCACGTAAAGGCCCTGCACCTATTAAAGGTGCTGGTGCAGGTGGTCATGGTATGGCTGCATTGGGAGCTGGTATGATGTCATTAGGTACTGCTATAGCAGCTATACCTGATTGATAGCCCGCATTTAACTTTAAAAAATAATTATGGCAAACATTATCTATAGACCCCAGGTGGGTACAGCTTCTATAACAGCTCCTCATGTACATGATCCGGCTCCTAAAATGAAGGAGGAGCATAAAGCAGCTACCGAAGGCCAGAGAAAAGCTATTGATCACAGATGGAATAAAGCACAAAACGCACTGAGGAAAAAAGAAGAAAGAGAAAAGCTCGAAAAAACATATAGGGATCTAAAGTTTAAAGCAGATTTAGCAGAGAATGAAAGATATACTGATCAGGTATTGAGTAATTTAGAAACAGAAGCTGAAAATATAAGATTAAAAGGTGAAGAAGAAGCAAGGAAGATAAAAGCTTGGGGTGAGATACTTCAAGGTGGAGCTCAAGTTGCTAAAACATTAGATGCAAAAGCACGTAAAAATGCGATTCTGGATTTAGAGAATTCAATTATTGCTCTATCTACAACTGGCTTTCGTCAAAAACAGTTGTTAGAGTATGCTACTGGTGAGAAAATATTAAGGGAACAACACAACATTTCTCAAGCTCAGATTGATGCTCTAAAAGTAGCAGCTAAAGATTCTGATTCTGACTTTACTACAAGAGATGTAGATAGAATATTTGGCGGTCAAAGTTATTATACAAGACATGCCGCTAATTTTTTATTAGCTCAAGAACAGATAAATGGTTGGGAAGATTACTTTAATTCCAAAAAGGGTGATAAATTTGAAGTCCCTGGTCTTCCGAATCCGATTTCATTTAACACAGCTCTTGAAAATGCTCAACGTATGCCTGATTCTCAAGGTCTAAGAGATCAGGTAATTAATATAGAGAATCAGATTAGATTATCTTTTTATAATGAAAGATTTAAAGGTAAATCCTATGAAAAACAATATAAACGTTTTGCTCAAACTTTAAAACGATCTGCTAATGCTACACAAGCTGGTATAAACTCTGCTGGTGCTAGATCTGCTAAAACTAGAGAAACTCAAAACTTAGACCTTCAAGTAGGTCATGAAATTCTTAGACTTACTAATGGTATTGTTGAGGTAGATGAAACTGGTAAGGAAACCCCCAGGATCTATAGTATGACAGATGCTGTTGGTTCGGTTTTCACACAAAGAACACATACTGATCCTAGTACTTTATCCGGTAAAGAGAGGCGTTCTGTTTTTGCTGGTAGTTTAGGACGTGCTCATAAAAAAGGGATGATTTCCACTCAGCAGATACAGAACTTTTATACTGAGTTTAAAATAAATGGCCAACCTATTAAAGATCTATACCCAAACTTCAGATTTCAATTAGACGAAATCACTAAGCAAAATGATACAGCAAGAGCACTAGAAACACAAGCAGATGTGAAAATAGTCAAAGCTAATAAAGAACACCAGGTCTTGCAATTAACTTCAATGCTTCAATTACCTGATGGTGCCGGTGACAGAGTTTGGAGCCAAGAATTAAGAGATAAAGCTTGGGCATTTGTCGAACCGTTTAAGGTATCAAATCCAGCATTGGTTAAAGTATTTAATACGTTTGAGGAGAAATCTACTTATGGTTTAGATGATCAAGCTAACCAACGTCTGCAGAATGGTACATTATTCACTTCTTGGGTGAATACACGAGGTAATGATGATTGGAGAAATAAATGGCTGAAACAGGCTAAAAACAGCAATGTACCACATACACCTCAAGGTGTTGAATCATTTAAACTTTATAAAGAGAATATAGTACAAGATAAACTTAAAGAAGTATTTGGTTATAGTGGTGGTTGGTTTGGCGGCGGATTTAAAGATGATACTTTCCATACAGCTGGGTTAGAAGCAACTTTTCAATTAAAGAGATCTTTTGCTTTTTACAAAATGCAAGGCAATGGAAAGTTAACAGGTGCTGATTTAGAAATATGGGCTATTAATATGGCTTGGAAGGATCTTGAAAAAGCTATTAATGATGGTAAAGAAGGTAAAGGTGTTTTTAAATTATGTGATCCTACAAAAAATGGTGGTAGAGCACATATGTGTGAATTACCTGGTGGTGATGTGTGGGCCGAAAGGAATGAAGTAGATCTGGGTGTTAATGTCCAAGTGAGAGCTAAAATAGGTTTCCAACAGCAAAAACTATATGGTGGGAATTTCTTGCAAGAAAAACTTCTAGTGGACGGTGAAGTAATAGAAAATTATTGGAAGAATTTAAATAGTGGTCGTACAGCACATATACCACATGCTTTCCATGTCCTAGCTAATACTATAACAGTACCACCAGGTGAACCAAGACCTACTGCTTTAGATCTTATGATGGATCAAACTATAGCTTATAATAAAATTATAACAGAACCTGTTGGTGGAAAAGCAAGTGTTCTTGAGCCAATAACTTATAACAAAGATCAAATACCACAATCTATCCTAAATGTAATAGAAAAATCAAGTTTATTGCCAAGATCTCTTGGTTTGGATGGGAATCTTATAACACCAGTGTCGCAAGAGATAGGAAGGAGTCTGATTAAAGATCCTGATGCCTACGGACTTCAAACTTGGCAGATGGAAAAAGATAATACAAAGATGAGGGAAATACTGCTAGAAAACTTTAATCCAGATGACTGGCAACCCAGGCTTAGAAAAAACTTTAGTCCAGCTGCTCAAGAATATTTTGAAGAATATTTAGGCATAGAGATTAAGCCAGATGGTTATTATACTACAGGTGACTTTACAGATGATATTGTTAATTCAGGAGGTATATCATAATGGAAATTAGAGATGAAGATATCCTTCGACGTCCTAATCAAGGAATAGAAGAAGAAGAAGAAGTTATTGAAACTCCTACTGATACACCTGAAACTGATACAGATGGATTAGAGACTCGTTTACCTGAAGAAGTTCCTGAAGAAAAGCAGGAATTAGATCCAAACTTAATGCCTGAAAGTGGTGGTCTAGAGCATCAAACTACTGATGGTGAAGTAGATGAAGGTAAACCACTCACTTCTCCTGTAGACAGAGCTATTCATAATATACCTGTCTTAGGAGCTATAGATCAAGGTCTAGATGCCGCAGCTCAAGGTGTAGGTGATTTTGCCTTCGATGCAGCTGGTTTAGCAGGGAAAACATTTGGTATACCACTTTTAGAAAAAGCTGATATGTGGTGGGATAAGCATAATCCTAAATCAGATGACCCAGTACATACTCTTATACGTGATGCATCTGCTATAATTATACCAACATTAGTTGGAGGTAAATTAATAGTAGGAGGCCTTAGAGGTCTAACAGCAGCTAGAAATATACCAACTGCTCAAAGAACATTAGGATCTATTCTAGCTTATGCTGGTGTTGATACTACTGTTGCTGCTATATCATCTCAATCATATGAACAAGATAATATGATTGGTGCGCTTAATAGTTGGTTAGGTTGGAATTTACCAGGTGGTACAGTAGAAGGTATGGATCCTGATAAAAGACGACATCTTCATATGTATGAAGCTGCTGTGTTTAGTGTTGGGGTAGATACATTACTAGCCGTAGGTTCTTTCTGGAAGAATGTTAGACGTGTTAATATGGATCAAAAGGCTATAGCTATAGCTGAAAAACAAGTAGAAGAATTAAGAAAGCTTATACCTGCTGACCAAGCTGATCCTGTTACAGACTCTGTACAAGGCTGGAGAGCTGCAAGAGATGTTGCTGTTAAAAATGAAACTATAGAACGTCTAGCTAAAGGCACTAAACAAGAACCTTATGATGCATTTGTAAATCAACCTGCTAGATTAGAACAAAGAGCTGTAAGCCCTGACTCTATAAAAGCTGATATACTAGGGTTCAAAGAAGATATCTATAGAATACAAAATAATAAAGGAACTATAGATGGTGTACCGAGACCTGCTGTCAAACGAGAAGTAATAAATAATATCTTTGAAGCAGGTATGACTAAACGGGCCAAATCTTTAGCTAATTTATATGAGAAAGGACTTTCTGCTAGGTTTGATCTTAAAATAAAAGATGAAATTATACCGAATTCTGAGTTAGATAAAGCTATTGATAAACTCACTGATGCTGTATTTAATCCAGATTTGAATTTCAAAGCCTTCCAAAGATTAGTTACTGAAGGTAAGACTTATGTGTTCCAAGGTAGGAAAGTCCTTGGTGATGATGCATGGGTAGCTGCATCATATGCATGGAAGAATGTATTTGATAATGTACTTAATCCTAATAATATGAAAGCATCAGCTGCATTAACTACTCAAGCTGGTAGTGAAATAGCAACTACAGCTAGAGCTATGAATCTATTAGATGGTATAGCTACTAACAGCAGACAATGGGAAATGATGTCTGAAAAGATGAAGTTTCTTGTGGGAGAAGTAGCAGCAAATCAAGAGATAGGTAGACGTGCTCTTGAAATGAAAAAGCTTATTGATGCTAAAGATTCTAAAGCTGTCAGAACTTGGCTAGAAACGTCAGCAGAGAATTTTGATGAAACATTACTCTTACGTAAAAATAAAGCTGGTGCTGTTATAGATGAGATACAAAGGATAGCAACAGATAATCCTCATTACTTACGAGCATTTCAGGAGGCATATGAGGCTACTAATGGTGATGTAGATACTTTATATAAACTACATAGATTTGCTGAAGAATCACTAGGTGTATTAAAGAAAGGTATATATGATAGAAATCCTGAAGTACCTAGTTTGATTATTCAAGGTTTGAATTCACTGAGATATAATAATGTATTAAATGGTTTAGCACCCATACGTGCTGTAGCTACTAATACAATATTAAGTACAGTAAAACCTATAACAGTATTTGCTGGAGCTATGGCTACAGGAGATGTAGGTACATTCAAACGTGCTTTATATACTTATGGTGGTGTAATAGAGAATCTTAAACGTGGTTTCAAAGTAATAGGAGAAGATTGGCGTTTAGCTAACTCTAATCCTGAAGTAGCTGTTAGACGTGGACGTGCTGATTTTAAGGTTACGAATCTAGATAAATTCCAGATGATGGAAACTTTAGCAGAAGCTTGGAGACGTGACGCTAGTCTGGGTAGAGCTGATAGAGCTGGTAAATTAGCTGTTTGGAATATGGCTAAAGCAGTATCCTTCTGGGCTAATACTAAATTCAATAGATGGGGTGTTAACTCTCTTTATGCATTAGATGGTATGCTTAAGTCTTTCAGTGCTAGTGGCGCTTCTAGAGCTAGAGCATATGATTCACTATTTGCATCTACTAATGGAGCATTTAATAAAAAAGCTTTTGATGATTTACAAAGATCCTTATATAATGAAGCTTTTGATTCAACTGGTAAATTAATAGCAAAAGATGCTAAATTTGCTGCAGATGAATTTGCTTTGAATTTAGATTCTAATATTGTTAGTAAGCTTGAATATCTTATGGATCATGTACCAGCTGCTAAAGCTTTATTCATGTTCCCTAGAACTGGTGTGAATGCCTTAGAATTAAGCTGGTCATTCAATCCAGTTAGTAATTTAGGGCCTGCTATAACTAGAGCTAGAAGAGCATTATCTGCTACTAGTGCTGGTGAAATCGCAGAAGTAATGGCTGAACATGGTCTAGAAAATACTATACCTGCATATAAAGCTTTACAGTCTGAATATATAGGCCGCCAGATTATGGGTAGTACTGTAGTTATGGGTGCTGGTATGTGGGCATTAGAAGGTAATCTTACTGGTAATGGTCCTCAAGATCCTGCTGAAAGAAATAGAATGAGAGCAATGGGTTGGCAGCCTAGATCAGTTAAGAATCCTATTACTGGTCAATGGCATAGTTATGAAGGCTTTGAACCATTTGAAAGTATATTATCAATGGTAGGTGATGTTGTATATCATGCTAATAGAGTAGATCAAGCAGTTACTGAAGATTGGTTTAATAAGATTGTCATGGCTATTACAATGAATACCACTAACGATACATTTGCAAGTGGATTCCAACCTTTAGTATCACTATATTCTGGTGATGAAGGAGCCTGGGCTCGGTATACAGCTAATCAAATTAATATGTTAATACCTGGAACTAGTTTGAGAACCATTCTCAATAATGCAATGGGTGGTGGTTTACGTGATGTAAAGAATGATTTCCAACATTATTTAGCAAATAATTGGAGATTCATGATTCATGATAACCCTGAACTACCAAATATGGTAGATGTTTATACAGGTAAACCTATTAAATTCCATGAAAATGTATTCACAAATGCAGCTAATGCTATATTACCTTTCTTTAAACAGAATGGTGGTATGGAACCTTGGAGGCAATGGTTGTTATCCACAGGATGGGATGGTCTTCATGAAACCCGTAAAAATGTTATAACTGGTGGTAAGCTTACTGAATTTGATAGACAATGGATTAATAACTGGATTGGTAAAAATGGTAATTTAATACCACAAATTGAAAAGCTTATGAATCATCCAGATCGTTATTATACTAAAGAAATTCAGAGGTATAAGAAAGCACTTGGTAATAAGAAGCAAACTGATTTTAGTATTAAAAAAACCTTAGTTCATAGAGAATTAACTAGAATACATAATCAAGCTATAAAATTAGCAACACTGCATCTAGAAAGGTGGTATGCAGCACAAGGTGAAGATTTGGTATTAGATCGTTATGCTAGATCTAGAGTTGATCAACGCTTAGGTACAGGAGATCCTGAAGGTGCTGCTCAGTTACATGAACTTATTAAATATTAAAGCATTATGGCTACAACTGAAAATGATTTTACAGGGAATGGCTCACAAAAAGCCTTCCCTTTCACATTTGAATACTTAAAAACTAGTGATGTTAAGATCGGTCTCACATTAGGGACTGGTGCTGAACAGGTACTAGCCGCAACTGAATACACATTTCCTAATGCTACAACGTTAGAACTTGATACAATTTCTTCTGCTACCACCTGGCAGGAAACATCTGGTGCTCCTAAATCTGGTATTAAAGTACGAGTCCACAGGAAAACAGCAGATGACAACGTTGCCTCCACCTTCTACCCAGGGTCAGCTATAAGATCTAGTGACCTTAATGACAACTTTTTACAAAATCTATACGTTACACAAGAAGCAAGAAATATAACTGGTGATAGTACTACTATAGCAGAGGAAGCTAAGGCATTAGCTACAACAGCTGATGGTAACGCTACCACAGCACTGAATAACTCACGAGAAAGTGATGGGGAAGGTGGCTGGACAACTGCTATTGCTAAAGCTACAAGTGCATCTAATACAGCAACAAGTGCTTCTAACGCTGTTGCTGATAAAATAGATAAAGACGGTAGTGTAGCTATGACAGCTGCTCTAACCCTCTCAGGAGCACCTACTAGTGATTTACACGCTTCTACTAAGAAGTATGTAGATGATAAAACTTGGGATAGTAGATATTATACAGAGACTGAACTCAATGCTGGACAGTTAGATAACAGGTATTATACAGAAACTGAGCTTAATGCTGGTCAATTAGATAATAGATACTATACAGAAACAGAAGCAGATGCTAGATTTTTTACTCAAGATGTAGAAACTATAACTAGTAATGAGACTTGGACAGATTTAAAAAGTGATACAACAATAGCTAGTAGTTCAGCTATTGATAAACGAATCATTGCTTTAGT
>VTLG01008387.1_pt1 | contig 12571 bp, 29 predicted proteins | sample 4694571 | NCBI WGS metagenome assembly VTLG01 (sample SAMN12604809, study PRJNA352737) | marine metagenome | biome: ENVO:00000447; feature: ENVO:00000209|ENVO:00000569|ENVO:01000036; material: ENVO:00002151; isolation source: viral sequences binned using virsorter ... | reverse complement strand
AAGATATTTATCATCTTTTCTTTTCATAAAAACCTCTCCCGAATTTCTTTTCTTCTGCTAATCTTTGTTTATCAGCAGCGTTAATAAATTTCTTTGCATCTGGATGTCCTTCATTAAATGCAGTTAGTATATCTAGAGCATCTTCTACATCATATCTTTTGTAGATTAGATATCTAAATATTTTTTGTTTCCATCTATCTCTTCTGTTTTCTTTCTTTGAATAATCAACAAGAGATAAAGCAGAATACAATCTATTTCTTATTGCTTCTCCTAGTTTTGTCATGGCTCTCTCCTTCTTTTTTTATGCATTTAACAAGATAATTATATAAAATAATTAATTCTTTTAATGCTAGTTTTAATGCAACATTCTTCTTTTTACTAATTATAGTTACTCTTTGTTGCTTTGCAATACTATCTTGTGTTTTTAAATAAGTAGTTAAAAAATTAATAACAATTTTTAAAGCACAAGAAATAGGATTATTATTACTCAACTTTTTTTTTATCAATATTTGCCTCCTCTCTTAATTTAACTTTAGGGTACATATCAAATACTGCTTGAATATATTTTCCTAGTTCATGTGAGGAACCTGTTGTCAGGTACTCATCAAATAATTCTCTAGCTTTCTTTCTTGCTAAAGCTTTTGGTCTTACATTATCCATAATATTATCTCCTAATGCATTTTCTTTTTAGACATCATAGCTCTTTCAATTATTGCATCTTGTAGTTCCATGAATCTTATTCCTAATGTATCAGTTATTTTTAATCTCTCATATTTTTTTTTAGTTCCAATCCATATTAATCCTATATCGTTTAGACATTCTAAAAAATATTTTAGTAATTGTTGTTTATTTAGTTTCTCTAACTCTTGTTTAGTTTTAAATTCTTCTTCAGGTAGTTTAGTGCCTGATATGTGATACCATCCTTTTCCTTGAAATGGCATTTTAATTTCCTTGTAGCTCATAAAAATGTTTATGACACAACCAGGTTTTTCCTGAATCCATAGAGTAAGGACAATCTTTATCCTTACATACTATGCACTCTCGTTTTTCTTCTTCGGTGCTAGTTGTATCTTGCATTCTAATGCATCTGCCCAACAGCTAAATAGAAATGCTCCTGGTTTTCTCATACCACATTCCCATTTAGAAACTAATCCTTCGGCACAACCAATAACTTTATCTAGATCTGATTGTGATTGCCCAGTCTTTTTTCGGGCATCTATAAGTTCCTGTATTAATTCTTTATATGCTGTCATACTATATAAGGTATAGTAATTATCCACAATATACAAGTTTTTTATGTAAATTATTTAATTTAATTCAAATCGGAGAGTAGCAGAGCTGTAAGGTACATCTAGTTGCAACCTTTTTTTCAGGTCTTACTCTCCTAGTTATATAGTTGCTAGGACATATATACTAATTCTTCCTGTATGGTTACCTATCTCCTATATAAATTCTTTTATATTATGTAGTCTTTATAGTTATACGATTTCCTTTATCTCGGAAATCAATATTTATATTATCTATATTACTAGATTCAACAGTAGTATAGTTAGTTTCTTTTATCGTCTTAATATCATCATCTAATACATAAGACTTAGAAACAAATTGAACATCAGCCATATCATCTATTTGTGATATAGCACGAATGATATCATATAAGTTAGTTACTTTCATTTATACCTCCAATTGATTATTAATAGTTTCTTTTTTTGGTTCTTTTATTTCAAAAACTTCATCTAACCAAGAATCATCAGCACCCATAATCTTTTCTAATTTTTTTCTGTCTAATCGGTAGCATTCTAAAAGATTATTTTCTTTATATTTATTTCCATATTTTTTATTCATAGGAAATGTAAAGCATACACTTATTACTAATTTTTTAATCGACTTCATTTATCTAATCCTTTCACAAGTTCTGTTTTATAAGTTTCACCTTCCTCATTTTCAAAATCGCCTTTATTTTCTGAATTTTCTATTAGTTTTATTGCTTCTTTTTTATTCTTTGCTTTAATATTTTTAGCAATATAAAGTGTTTTAACTTCGGTAAATACATTATATTTTTTTATCATTTTTTCTCCTCTAAATCTGTTAGATATTTTAAATACAGATCTGTTTCTATGTGATCTCTATATTCCCAGTTATCCTTGTTTGTGTCGCCTTCCCAATTAAATGCTTTATTGAAAGCCTTGTCAGAATTTTTAGCATCTACTATAAAAGTTTTTTGGACATTATAACTTAATACAACTCTATATGTTTTTAGTTTCATTATTTTTTCCTGAAAAAAGGGAAGGCATTACACCTTCCCATTAAAAATCCTATATAGGAATTTCATCTGCTACTTCATTAGCAACCTGTGGTATAGGTTGTGCTGCAACACCAGAATCTCCATTAGATTTAGCGATAATAATAAGTTTACCTCTAAATTGTGGAACAACAACTTCAGTAATATACTTGAGGTTGTCTTTTTCACCATATGTGCGATGAATTAATTCACCTTTAAGATATACTTCAGCACCTTTAAGCGCTTTACCTTTAAAGGTTTTAACTAATGCTGAATCCCACACAACAACTTGATGCCATTGTGTTTCCTCATCATAAGTTCCGTCTTTCTTTTTGAAAGGACGATTTGTAGCGATTCTAAATCTCATAAATTCTGCACCAGATTTAGTTGATTTTATTTCGGCATCATCGCCAAGTCTGCCGTATAGTGTTACTTCATTAATGCTTATCACTCGATTCCTCCTTTGTGTTTACATTAGGTTTAGTAAAATGTTCAACAATAATAGTCTTATCATTGTCCATAATCATATTGGTTAGTTTCCTAGCCAATAATACATACAATATCCATATCGGTGCACCTAACACAGATAATACTAGTGTTGGATTAACACCAATGGATAATAGTAATATCGTAAATCCTCCTGATAAACTTAAGAACAATAAAATAAATGTTCCTATTCTTTTCGTTGTATCAGAAAACCAGTTATTTGGTGTTACATTTTTAATTGTTTCTTGAAAATGTTCACCAGCCTTACTCCAATTTACCATAATAATCCTCCTAATTCAATGGTTTATCAATCATTTTAGGTTTTATCCTATTTCTACATTTAGTAACTTTTTCCTCTAATAGTTTTGCTTTTCTATCAATCATTTTAGTTGCTTGTTCTGTAGAAATCTTTCCATATTTTACTTCATTAACTATTTCATCAAGTGTCCAGTTTAATGGATTTATATCTTTTGGCATATTTTAATCCTCTCCTTTCTCTTTCATATGTTGTCTATCATTTTCCTCGTCAATCAGATGTCCGATTGCCTCGTCTATATCTAATCTGTGTCCCATTACATTGACACTTTTTTGTCCTTTTACTTTTTTTCTTTGTAATTCTTTTATACATTTCATAGTTTTATTCATAATTATTCCTCATTCCATAAGAACATTATTAAAATAAACATAGCAAATACATATGCACCTACTATTAATCTTTCTATTGATTGATGGTCATATATTAGTTCCATTATTTTACCTTTTTCATAGTTTTTATATCCATTTTATACTCCATTCGGTGAGTTCACCTTCTTGTTAATAAAAAAAAAACAAACAAGGGAAAAAAACTCTTTCCCTTGCTTAAAATTCGAGAGGATTTTATGCAGATGTTGCAGTTACTATTGCATCATCTAGTTTTTTATCTAACTCATTCAAACTATCTTGAGTTTGTTTAAGTTTAACAAGGTCTTTTTCACTAACCTTGTTTATTGGTTGTTTCTTATCAACAACCTTTTTATCAACCCATTTTTGTAATCTAGGTTGATAATTTGTTCCTGTAGTTTCTTTATACAGGATATTATAAGCAGTCAATCTACAAAGATTTTCACTTTGTCTTTCATTGACTTTATCTTTTGCAACTTCAAGTTTTGCTTGATTTTGCATCTCTATTTCATTCATCGCTTTTTGTTCTCTTATAATAGCAACTTTTTTAGTCGCTTTTTGAACAGGATTACGATGATTTTGTAAACAAGAAAACAGAAAATCCATTTGATATTTAATGGATGTAAGTTCTGATTTTTGCTCAAATTCATCAGATTCAAGCGATGGACAATGAATAGTTCTATATGATGTTAATAATTCTTGTATTCTAACATCATCTTTACCAATGTTTAATGATATACTCATCTAGATTGCTCCTTTCTTTCAACAATAATGTTATTAATTTCTGCATCAATTTCAGGTGCATTATTCTCATTTTTCACACCTAATAACTCATCAAGTCTTTCATCACAAAGTCTTACAGAGTTCTCATCATCTTGAGATTCTTTGACATGCTTAAGAACTCTTACTTTCTCAACATCTCTACCTTGTAATGTCTTTTCATCATCTACTGATAATCCAGTAGAAGGTGTTAGATCTAGGTTAAGTTGATTTATATCAATATCTGACATAATAAACTCCTATAAAGATTAATAATTAACTATATCCATAATCGTATATAGTTGCATCTTTACTACCACACAAAGTCAAGGATCGAACACGAAGTATTCGACCAACTTGTTGGCATTTAAAAATCATAAGTGATTACTTTGAGTTCCTATTATTTTTTAGATAGTCCTTGACTGTGTGGTGTAATCAGATGCCTATATATGGGAGGTTAAATGCACCTTTTTCCACGAAAAAGTCATTTAACAGGTATTGTAAGTCCTAATGTTTAATGCTTGTGTATCTGCCACTTCCGTTTCGTATCGCTAGACACGAAACACATATGTCTAGGATTCTCAATCCTAGTCCTTATTGTGCATTTGACATAACCTTATAATTGTGGTAAAACCGTAAATATCAGGTTTTAATAAGTGAATAAATACTAGCAAATGGGTAACAATATTAAAGATGCTAAAACTAATCTAACTACTAAACAGAAGCAATTAGTTGATACCATCGTAGCAGAAGGATGTTCCGTAACAAAGGCTAGTCAGATAGCAGGATATGCAAAGGGTGAGAGTGGTCGTGTATCAGCCAGTAGGGCTCTACGATTAGAGAAGGTACAGAAATACATGTTGCAACAAGTTGCTAAAACATTAGGTTTAGGTGCAGGATTAGCATCAAGTCATTTGCTACGATTAGCAAAAGGTAGTAAGTCAGAGTATGTACAATTACAAGCATGTATAGACATACTAGATAGGACAGGATTTAAAGCACCAGAGAGACATCAGCATCAGGTCATAGGAGATGTCAAGGTCAATATAGATTTAGGCTAGTCTTATCTTATCCTTCTACTTTTTCCCCCAGTGTATATATAAATGGTTATTATAACACGGGGGTGGGGGGAAAATGGGTTTACAGAACTCCTTCTGATCTATCTCACTAGATATTTTAAAAAAAAGTGATTATGAATAAATTTTACCATAATAGGTTCTGGGACTGGATATCAAGGATTCACACCAGATTCGGCAATTGGCTTTGGAAAAAGAGATGGAGAAACTTCCAGAAGTAATGTGCGTTGAGAAAATTTTTTTTACCCTATAAGGTAAACTTATCTGTCAGATACAAGGATAACACCTTTAGTGTTCTGGCTGGTTGCAACTAGCAATATGAAGGATAATTAATTATGGAATGGCTAAAAGATAAGATAAGTGATATATGGTGGGATGTGAAGGAATTTACTCTTGCTGATATCAAAGCATGGTGGCTGGTAGCTGCTATTGTTATTTGGTATATAGTATGGTAAGAGATCCTAAAAAAGACGAAGCCAAAGCAAATTTTTCGGCAGATCTTGCAGAAGCAAGAAAACAATCCGAAGAGGCATCAATGTCTAAAGAAGAACTAAAACAAAAAGTGGCAGATATTCCTGAAACAGATCCATCAGATTTTAGTTTCCCTCCTGAAGGAAATCATTGTCCATCCTGTGGAGAAGAATTTTGTAAGTATTTTAAATGTAAATGGATATGGGGAGCTATCATAATAGCTCTTACAGCCTGGTATTTTTGGGGTAAAGGATAATGCCAACATTAGACGGAGTTAAATACGCATATACGGCAGAAGGAATTAAAGCTTATATAAAAGCTCTTAGAAAAAAAGGAAGAAGAAATACCAAAGGTGGTAAGTCTTTATTTACTCAACAATATAAAAAACAACAAGGAAAAGCATAATGAAATATAAATTAAGAAAAGGACAAAGTCTATGGGAGGACACTAAGAAAATTAAAACTCTTCCACAAACTGGTACAACTTTAAGAAAACATGGTGGTTTAATGGTACGATCAACTGAGTTAGTTAAAGTAGGAAAGACTGCTTGGTTAAGAACACCAGGAGCAAAAAGAAGTATTTATGGATTACTAGCAGGAGCAGCACTTTGGGGTGCAGGACATTTATTAAAGAAATATGGAAAAACAAAAGGCACAGAATCTGGGGGTGGTCGAAGATTCTCAGTATCAAAAGGACCACAAGATCCTGGTATGCCAGATAAAAATTTAAAAATTACAACTCCTGGTAATGGAATTGGTGGTGATCTACCAAAAGAAAAATCTTCAGTTCTTGATTATCAAATGGATCAAGATAGACCAAAGAAAAAGAAAAATACTAAAGTTCAACCTATCATCAAAGACAGATATGTTTTATATGGTGGAGTGAAAGTCTATCCTAAAGGTCGCCAGTTCAGAGGGTACTAATGGCTGATCCTAAAACTCCTTTCTGGAAAAGATTTACAGTAACAAAAACTAAAAATCCTATAAGTTCAACAAAACCTCCAGCTCGTCTAGGTGTTGTTGTTGCACCTACAGTTGAAGGATTAGAAAAAAAAGAATGGATAGACAAACAAAAAAGAATGCAAACAAAAAAATTTGGAAGTGTATTTCGTACAAGCCCAGGTGATATGGATAAATTTTTTAAAACTGCATGGGAAAAAGAACAAGGTACATATAAAAGATTAAAACCAAAAAGAAAACCAATAAACTATTACAAGAGTGCTAGAAAGACTACATTTGACACAATGGAACAAGTTTCTAAATTTATGAAAGCAAAACCAAAACTTACACTTGCAGCAAAAGCAATAAAAATTACGAAAAGTTTAACACCTTGGGGGTTAGCAGGAACAACTCTATTGTATGCTGCTAGTAAAGCATATGATCCAGAAAGAGTAAAGAAAAGCAAAACTCAATGGGGTATTAAATGATATCATTATTTAAATATAAAGATAAAAAAGACAAACCTGTAGACTATAGTAAAGATCCTAAGTATAAAGGATGGGAAAAAGTTTATAAAGGTGCAGGAGAAGATACAGCTAAACAAGGAGTATCAGATGACGAACATAAAAAATATAAACAATTTTACGAACAAAAAATAAAAGGAGATAACTAATGGATCCTTTTGCATATGGTTTCTTTGCAGTTTTAGTTTTAGTATTTGCATATATAATATATCTGGCTAGAATGTAATCTATGCCTTTCATAGATGACTTATCACATAAAGACTTACTTCGTCTTAGAAAAATAGTTAAAACCGTTATCTTCGGTTATAAATCAAGAATAGGTAAACGCAACCAAATACATCAATTATATCCTGAATCTATGATAACAGATTATGAAGCTGATAAGTGGATTAATGCTCAAGGTCCAAAAGTATTATATAAAATGATTAAACATCATGTAGATAAAGGAAATGTATAATGCCAAGTTTAAGTTATAAACCAGGGGGAGAAGTATTAAAAAATTTTATGAAAGATGATGCCTTCTTTAGAGGAATCAGAGGACCAGTTGGATCTGGTAAATCTGTTGCATGTTGTATTGAAATAATGAGAAGAGCATTAATGCAGAAACCAAATAAAGAAGGAATAAGAAAATCAAGATGGGCAGTTATCAGAAATACAAATCCTCAATTAAAAACAACAACAATTAAAACCTGGATAGATTGGATTCCAGAAACTGAATGGGGATATTTCTATTGGTCCGTTCCTTTTACTCACAGAATACAAAAGAAGGAATTAGACATAGAAGTTATATTCCTGGCACTAGATAGACCTGAAGATGTTAAAAAACTTTTATCTTTAGAACTAACAGGGGTATGGATTAATGAAGCAAGAGAAATTCCAAAGTCTATAGTAGATGCCTGTACTATGAGAGTAGGAAGATTTCCGTCTATTCGTGATGGTGGTCCTAGTTGGTATGGAGTAATATGTGATACTAATGCACCAGAAGAAGATCATTGGTGGGCAATTATGTCAGGAGAAGTTGCCGTTCCAGATTACATCGCACCAGAAGAAGCTCTTATGCTGCAGAAACCTGACAACTGGTCTTTCTATACTCAACCTCCAGGAATGTTAGAGAAAAAAAATAAACAAGGACAACTATTAGAATACAAGCCAAATAACAAAGCAGAAAATTCAAAACATCTAACACCAAATTATTATGATAATATTATAAAAGGTAAGACTAAATCCTGGATTGATGTCTATGTTTTAAATAAACTAGGAACAATAGAAGAAGGAAAGTTAGTCTATCCTAACTTTAATGATACCGTTCATAAAGCAAAAGAACCTATACCTAAAAGTAAAGACTTAGAAGTATTTATTGGAATTGATTTTGGTTTAACACCTGCTGCTATCTTTGGACAAAGAACTCCAAGGAACAGATGGTTTCTTATACACGAATTAGTATGTATGGATATGGGAATTAAGAAATTTACAGAACTATTAAAATCCGAAATAGCAACAATGTTTCCTCAAGCATCGCAAAAAATAACAATTATTGGAGATCCTGCAGGTGATTTCAGAGCTCAAACAGATGAAACAACACCGTTTCAGATTATGAGAGGAGCTGGATTACAAGCAAGACCTGCTCCTACTAATGATGTAGTAACAAGAACAGAAGCAGTAAATTCTGTATTAAACAGAATGATTGATGGAAAATCGGGAGTATTGATAGATCCATCATGCAAAACCTTATTAAGAGGTTTTGATGGTGGATATTGTTACAAGAGAATTAATGTTGTCGGAGATAAGTATGATGAAAAACCACAAAAGAACAAATACTCTCATATACACGATGCTCTTCAATATATGTTCTTAGGAGCAGGAGAAGGAAAATCTTTATTACAACAACAAAAACCTATGACACAATTTATTGCTAAACGGGATTATGATGTGTTTTCTAGAAAACCTATTAAAAAAGTTGATAAATGGAAAAGTCGATTCACCGTTGGATAATTTTCTTTTCGGATAGAGAAGATAGATATTGGTTTGATATGTTTACTAGACCTGGCTTTCGGCATTGTTGTATTGCTGGATATGTAGAAGGACTGGAACATTGGATTGGATTTGACTGGGGAAAGAAAGGAACTTATATGAATATATTATCAGATAAAGATATAAATAGAATTATCCTATATACCAGAAAAAACAAAGGCAGAATGTTAGAGATAACTCCACAATATACTTTTCTTAATAATTGGTCTTGGATTCCGATGTATTGTGTATCAGCTATTAAAAGTTTAATTGGATATAAAAACTATTTTGTAATAACTCCTTATCAATTATATTGTGCGTTGAAAAAAGATGCAAAAGAAGTTTAAATAACTAGATTATGGGTAGTGTAGTAAAAAGTATATTTTCTCCTCCGAAACCTCCAGCACCACCACCTGTGCCACAAAGAACTCAGGCACAGATTGATGCTGAAGCAACAAGAGATAAAGAACTTGCTGGTTTAAAGGATAAAGAGGAAGAAAGAAAAAAAGGACAATTAGCAGGACTATATGGTCGCAGATCATTAATGGGTGGACAACAAGGATCTTTTTCTGGATATAGAAGATCTTTATTTGGTCCAACTGGTGGATCTGGTGGCACATTAGGTGGTTAATTTATGGTAATTCAAACTGTATCAGATGAAGGTATTGCACCTTCTGATTCTTATGTTGGTGATATCTTAAAAAGATTTGAAGCAGCAAGAAGAAGAAAAGATTATTGGAATAGTTACTTTGAAGAAGCATATGAATATTCTATGCCAATGAGAGAATCAATGTATACTGAAACAGTAGCTAAAAGAAAAACAGATAAAATATTTGATGAAACAGCAGTTGTCGGAGTTCAAGAATTTGCATCAAGATTACAATCAGGTATGGTTCCAACTTTTGCTAGATGGGCAGATTTAAGAAGTGGAACAGAAATTCCAGAACAAGAACGATTAAGAGTTGATTCTTCTTTAGATGCAATCACAGAATATATATTTGAAATATTACAAAACTCAAACTTTAATCAAGAAGTACACGAATCATTTATGGATCTAGCAGTAGGTACTGGTTCTTTATTAGTAGAAGAAGGGGATGCAAATAATCCAATAAAATTTAGAGCAGTTCCATTATCTCATATAGTTTTAGATACTGGACCAAATGATGATATAGATGCCGTCTTTAGAACTAGATGGATTAAAGTAGAAGATTTATATAATGCATATCCTGGTGGATATTTTCCAGAAGTAGTTATGCAACAAATGGGAAAAAATCCACAAAAAAAATGTGAAGTAATAGAAGTAGTAAAAAGAGATTGGTCTAAAGTAAATGAATTAAAATGGAAGTATTGTGTTATTTTAAAAGAAAGAAAACATTTAATTTTGGAAAAAGAATTTAAAGGTGAAGGAGCAAATCCTTGGGTTGTATTTAGATGGTCTAAAGCAGCAGGAGAAGTTTATGGAAGAGGTCCTTTACTTAATGCTCTACCAGCAATTAAGACTTGTAATTTAACAGTTGAGTTAGTATTAGAAAATGCTCAAATGGCAATATCAGGTATGTATCAAGTGGATGATGATGGAGTAGTTAATCCAGATACATTACAATTAGTACCTGGTTCTATTATTCCAAGAGCACCTGGATCAACTGGACTTACACCTATTGAACCACCAGGCAAGTTTGATGTTGCTCAAATTATCTTACAAGACATGAGATTAAATATTAAAAAAGCATTATATAATGAACAACTTGGAGATCCAAATAAAACTCCAGCAACAGCTACAGAAATTACAGAACGAATGGCAGATTTAAGTAGACAAATAGGTGCTGCATTTGGTAGACTACAAGCAGAATTTGTTATACCTGTGTTAAAAAGAGTTATACATATTTTGAGAAAACAAGGAAGAATTAATCTTCCTTCTATTGGTAATAAAGAAATACAAATTAAACCAGTATCACCTTTAGCTCAAGCACAGAATAACCAAGATGTTATGATTATAGATAGATTTTTAGAATTAATAGGTAGTAAATTTGGACCACAATCATTAAATATGTTTATTAAAACAGATGCTGTTGCAGATTATATTAGTAGAAAAATGGGTTTGCCAGGAGATTTAATTCGTGATAAAGAAGAACAGAAAGCAATTTTAGAACAAATGCAACAAATGGCACAACAAGCACTACCTGAAGGAGGAACACAATAGTGGCTTGGAAAGATTTCCAAGAAGAAAAAAAACAAGGAGGTATTAGCATAGACGGACATGCTAGATCACCTGAACAAGAAAATAAATTAAACGAATTAGTAGCATCAGTTTTTGCAGGTCCAAATGGACAAGCTGTAATAAATTATTTAAGATCAATATCTGTAGATGCAGTTAGTGGTCCTAATATTACTAATGAACACCTTCGTCATTTAGAAGGTATGCGTTATATAGTCGCAATATTATTAAGAAGGATAACATCACATAACCAAGGAGGTACAGATGCCCGAACAAGAATCGTCAAACCAAACAAGCGAATCATCAAATGATGAAGTAAAAGAAGCTCCACAAGAGCAATCACAACAAGAGGAAACTCCTGTTGCACCAACAGAAGGATCTAAAAGAAGATTAGATCCTGCTGATGAACCAGAATATACATCTACACCAGAAGAAGGTTCAGATGAAATGCCTGAATATTTAAAAGGTATGGATAAATTCTGGAATCAAGATAAAGGATTAGTTGAAGTTGAAAAACTATCTGAAAGTTATCGTAATTTAGAAGGTAAGTTAGGACAACGAAAGGAAGAGTTAGCAAAAGAGCTTGAAAAAGAATATAATGAAAATGCTCTTGCTGATGTTCCTGAAAATCCAGATGCTTATAAATTAAATCTACCAGAAGGAGATTATAATGATGAACAAAAAAATTATATGGAAGAATCTCCTGTATGGCAGTATTTTAAAAAAACAGCTCATGATAATAAAATGAATCAAAATGAAGTTGATTCTATGGTTAATATGTATATGGAAGCACAAAAAGCTGAGTTACCAGATCCAAATGTTGAAATGGCAGCTTTAGGAGATAATGCTAATGCAAGAGTAGAAGCTGTTCAATTATGGACAAAAAAGCATTTAGATGAAGAAGGTTATGCTGCTGTAGAACATTTATGTTCTACTGCCCAAGGCATCCAAACAATGGAACAAATTATGCAATCTATTGCTGATCCATCAATAGGAGATCTTCAAGGTGCTGCTGTTAATTCTTCTGCAACTGAAGCTGATTTAAAATCTTTAATGGCTGATCCTAGATATTCAGATCCAAATAAAAGAGATATTGCTTATGTTAATTATGTAACTGAGCAATTCAATAAAAAATATGGAGAAGAACCAGC
>VTLG01011882.1_pt1 | contig 12576 bp, 18 predicted proteins | sample 4694571 | NCBI WGS metagenome assembly VTLG01 (sample SAMN12604809, study PRJNA352737) | marine metagenome | biome: ENVO:00000447; feature: ENVO:00000209|ENVO:00000569|ENVO:01000036; material: ENVO:00002151; isolation source: viral sequences binned using virsorter ... | reverse complement strand
AAATTGGCATACGAGAATCAGAGTTCTTCATCAATTGTGCATTTACTGCATCCATCTGATCGTTAGCTTTATTCTCGTAAAATTTCCGTCGAGCCGCCACTTTACCGGCTGGCATTTTAACCAAGGCCACATCTCCACGACAAACGGCACCTTGATACCTGCCTTCATCCCTCACGAAGGATGTAAGAGCCATTTCGGGAACTTCATCAGGAGTAACGAATACCCACCCCATCTGTAGTTTCTTACCTACATTTTGAGCGTCTTCTTGACCTTTAATAGAGATACGTATCCAACGGAGCGCCATACCCTCATTTCCAAATCGTGCTTGCACAGTATCTGGAATAGTCAGGGCACTTGGCTCTTCAAAGGTCCATTCTTCTTCCCTTGTATTATCTTCCCGCAATGTATTACTACGTGATTCATTTCGTGTGGTCATGTTTCTTTCCTCCACGCTTAATTAATATTAGTATATTCGCCGTCAGCTTGACTAACTTTAAGCTTTTCGGCAGCATATTGTTCAAGTGGTATTCCCCATTTCTGTGCCAATCTCACATCTTCTTTGGAGAGCTTGACTTTTTTTCCTGAGGTCGGAGACAAGCGTGAAGCCCCCGAAACCACTTGAGCAGGTTGTAACGTATTTTCCTGCACACGTTCATACTTTTGAGGAAAAGCCTCTTGCATACGGCCATTAATTTCCTCGTAGTATTCTTTATCATTAGGATCATATCCTTCTCCCTTTAGCTCTGCATCTATTGCTAGAGCCGCAGCGGTTCTAATTGTATCTTTCCCAAACCACTCATTTTGTTCTGCCCATTCAATAGCCTTGGGATCTTGTGTTACCTGTGTTTCAGTTGGCGATGTAATTGGTTGTGGTTGTTTCACATCTTCTTGATAATCTACTTTGGCAAAATTAATCATTTTTAAATCTGCCTGTGCGTCATTCAAGGTTTCTTGAGCTTTTAAAAGCGCCTCTTTATCGCCATCGTCAAATGCTTCCAGATAAACCTGTCGGGCTAATTCCACCTTATCTGTAAGCTGCTTCTCGGAAGTATCCAAGCTTAACTTATTTGCATTAAATAGCTCCGTATCCTTATTATGAACATGAGAAGTCAATTGCTCGTTTTGTGCCAACAAAGTCTGGATTTGATCGTCTCTATCCCTTCTCTGTTTAATAAGCTGTCTTATTCTTTTTTGAGCGCCTTTAGTTTCAATACCTTCCAACTCTTGAGGAATTTCCTCAGGACTGTCCTTTACTTCTTCAGGCTTAACTTCTTCTTTCTCGGAAGAATCCTCAGAATCTTCCACTTCATACGAAACTGACTCCTCCTTGGAATCAGAAAGTTCTACATCACTCCACTCTTCTTTTTCGTTATCCATTTTATTCTCCGTTGCTAACGAGACAAACGATTTACGTTAAGACAAAAATATATCTTACAATATTATATCACACTAAGTTAGGTTTCCCAAATTAACCCGACCCCTTTCCCAAATTAAAAGTAGGATCAAGATCTTTCGGATCTTCCACCCTCATTACAATTTGATCATCAAACAAAAGAATAAGGCGAACTCCCTTATAGAAGAGTTTAGTTCCCGCATGTTTACCGTAGCAAACATAATCTCCCACAGTACACCAAGCACCTCCGGGAAACTTATCCTTATCAAGATATGCCAAGTCTCCAAGTTGAAGAACTTGACCAACAGTAGTCAGATATGACATATCATCTTTAATTGAATCCGGTATAAAGATACCACCCTTGGTAATACTTTTTACTGATACCGGTCGCACCAGAACATGAAATCCCGGTAACGCAGGTAGCGGACTTGGATCAGGAACTTCTTCCAGATCTGTGATCCAGAGATCATTTTTCAAAGCCGCACCAGTGCTAACTTGTCGCATCTTATTCATCATCCTCCTGATATATACGTTTTTTAATAATACTTGTTAAATTATTTCTGGCCCATTCTATGCCAGATATTGCACCGACAAGCTGTCGATAATGAGCATAGTCTTCCGCTGATCCATTACCTAATGTAGTTTTAAGTTTATTTATTTCGTCATTAAACTCAATAACTACTTCATCCCAGATATCCATTAATCAAAAAGAGTATTCTTATTTACTTTTTTTACCGGCTCTGGCATTTCCCACGAATAAGCGGGCCATTCATTCAGAACAGCACGTTCACTACGCAGTCCTACAATATCTTTATTATAGGCATCTCCATAAGTTTTACTTTTACTTAGTACGTGTTCCGGGTAACCCTTACCTTTAGTCATCATTGGCTGTCTCCTTTTGTTGTGCTATGGCCATCTTGACAAGAGCATCTAGCCCCTTTGTGTCAAGTTCCTTGTTCTCTTTCATATTTGCCATGAGCATCTCTTTCATTGCTCTGGTGGCTTCTCGTTCATCTTCTTTATTTACTTTAAACTCTTCCAGAGCAGTTTTTGTCACAAGCTCCATATTTTTTATTTTCTCTTTACTTTCCCGATCTGCTTCGGATTTCTCACGTTTAAAGTTATCCGTAGATCCTGTTTTTAACATTCCAATAATCTGCTCGTTCTCTTCAAGCTCAAGCTTCTTATTCTTAATCTCAAGTTCAGCAACATTGGTGGCCGTGTCAGCTTGTAACTTCTGTTTCTCCAATTCAACTTTGGACTGTTCTATAGCTAGAAGTTGCTGTTCAGGAGACTGTGCTTGGCCCATAGCTTTATTTGCATTCATTATCTGTTGAGCAGCTTCAGCCATTGCCATCTCTATAACAGCAGGATTGTTAGCCTGTTCAGGTACTTTCTTCAGAGATTCTTCGGTAATACCACTTATCTGCTCTTGGTATTTCATAATAGAATGTTCTTGAATATTAGCTTCCAAAATAGGACGAATACGTTCCATAATCGGATTGGCTCCATTTACAGGATCTTGTAGATACATCATCTTTACCTGAATATGGGCATCATGATTCTGTCCGGGAAAAGCCGCCACCGGAACTCCCTTGGTAGCTGCCATAATATCCGATACCGGGTCCATTGGTTTTGGTTGAATCTTGGGAGGAAGTATCTCCTCCACATTTGGCATGTTGGCCGCATTAAGAATAGTTCTGTTAAGTGCTTCCAAATTAAACATACCGGGGGGAGACTGCTGCGCCATTTGAAGAGCCATATTCGCCATCATCATGCGGTGAGCGTTGCTGGGAATATTAGGATCACTGACTGGAATAATATCTATTCGACCATCAAAATCCTTTTTAAAGATACTTCGATCCTCATAGGGAACATCATATGGATATTCCGAAGGAAGATAATCATAGTCAATTCGAGCAAGAATCCTAAATTCATCTTTTTGAGATTTATGTAATCTTTTATGAATTGCCGTGAAGAACTTACTGCTGGCTTCAAGAAGCGCCATAGTCGTACCAACGGGTCCATAGGAGGCAGCATCAGAGATAACCTGCTCTGTACTATCCGCAAACTTCTGACCAGTAGCAGCCACGAAATTCAGCATCTGGAATAGAGTAGAGGAAGGCTCTTTATATGGAAGGGGAACAATAGCCTTTGATAAATCTATACCAGTTGCCTCAACCTCCTTGAACTCGCCGGGAGAAATAGGATCGTTATCTCCAACCATCCTTACTCCCTTGGCCTTAAACCCTCCGGGTAAATTGGCAAATTGACCAGCATCTATTAAAGAACGCATAGCTGCGGTGGCACTCATTGTCAGATTACCCAAGAAGTGAATAAGACCTAGTCCGTAAAAACCAAAGCCGGGAACAAATCTATAATGCACAAAATGGCTTATTTTCTCTTTGTTCGGATCATCTTGCTTGTAGTTTCTACGAATACTAAGCACTTGTCGAGATTGCTGTTCTACGGTTACAATATACGGAAGTGCTTCTTCTTCTTCATTAAGACTGAGATAACAGTGTTGTTCAAGTAAAACATATTGAGGATCGTTATCAGAAGAAGGAGACAACCCAATAATAGTATCCATCTTCTCAGAGAAAGCTGTCATATTATTCATGGAGGGGGTTGGAAGATCTATATCTTGATAGACACCCACTCGAATATCCCGGTCTAACTCTACGGGACTCCTGTAAATAACATGCGTGTAACGATCTGCATTACCAAGATCAGTTGCATAGTAAGATATGTAAAACTGATCAATTGGTATAAATTCTGATCGGGGACGCTTAATCGTAGCATCATAGTAAATCTTTTTAAAGGAAGAACCAATCAAGGGAAGATGGAACAACATCCTTTCAAATTCATCGAAGTATTCCGGCATCTGCTCTGTGAGCTGATAATTCATAAAGTTCTGAACACGGTTGGCTTGCAGTTCTTTCTCAGGAGTTGACTTGCCAAATATCCGTGTTTTGACTGGACCGTTGGAAGGAAAGAGTTCTCCAGAAGCTTTTGATTGGAACTTAACAGCTGACTCAATCAAGAGAGGATGAACAGCTGTACAGGCACCTTCAAAAGGTTCCGTGCCATACTCTAACTTTAAACCAAGCAGATCAAAGCCTCGCTCAAACATAGACTCCCACTCAGCTCTGGATTCTTTGTCGGCCTCAAAATTTTCTATAACATCCCCAGCTATGCTTGCCAGATCAGAATCATCTAAAGATTCTGACATATCTCCATACCATTCAGCAATATCTTCAGAAGCCTCCATCTCCGTGACCTCTGAGAAATCCACCGTGACTCCTCCATCTGTTGGATCAACTTCGAAGGTAGCTTCCCCTGTCTCTTCCATATTAGGCATGGGTACTACGTTACCAATTTCTTCAGGTATCATTTCAAAAGGATTGCGTTCTGTTGCCATTTAGATATTCCTAAACTTGTTTTATTTCTGAAGTAGCTATGCTGTTTCTTCTACTACTTCTACTTCTTCTTCTGGAGTAGTCTCGTTCAAATATGAAGCAATTCTTTCAAGGAATTTGGTATTCTCAGATCCTTTACCAGTTCCAGAATATATCCTTGTAAGTATATCCTCCTCAGGGCCGGTATATCTTGGATCTGTTTCCCAGTCTGTTAGATCAAGATAGTCCTGCATATAGTTCCCTGAGGGCTTCTTGCCTTCCTGTTGCTGCTTTATAAGTTCAACTATCATATTCGGGTCTACGAATGCATAAGCAGGAATACCATTGGTTCCCTCCATAGGCTCACCTTCTGCACCTATAGCTTTAAGTAAGCTGGACTCATCAGAATTAATATAGGCAAGTTTATGTGGCTCTCCACCAATATCCATTCCTTTCTGAATAGAAGATAGACCACCTTCCGAAGGTTGACATATTTCTATATTAATTGATATTTTTTGAGGCGGCGGTTGAGACATCTGAAATGCCCTCTTTGCCGCTAAATTAAATAAGTCAGACATGATTTTATAATTCCCCTTCTTTGACCATGCTACTATTATATCACATTTCTACCAGTTTCCCAAATTTTATATGTTCCAATAAGTAGGAGCTTTTGCTTTGGGCTTTTCATCATACTCAGGATCGTCAGGATGGGTAAGATGCCAAGACTCTTTCATGTAGTTAACCGCCATTGTAAGAGCATCCACCTGATCATCATGAGCTGCATTTGGAAACCGTATTAACTCTTCAATAAGATCGTCTGCCCATTTCTTACCCTTGGGTATCCACAACCTGCCAGCTTCCATTATAGGTGTGGATGCATAAACTCTGGATACCTTATCTCTATCTGGAAGATACTCCATCACCGGAAGACCTGCTCGTCTCATATCCTGAATAAGCGATTGACCACTGGCTTTCTTTTCCACTATGCATACATCAGGACGATGCTTCTCATAAAGCTTCTGAGCCATTCTACGCAGTTCGGGATATTCAAAACGGCCTCTTATATTACCCAGCAAGATCAGATGTGGAGCAAAATCTTCATAGCCTTTCCCGTCCTGATTATACTGAAAGAAGATCCCCCATGTTTGTATCACACTGAAATCAGCGGTAGTCCGTGTAGAAAAGGCTGTGTCAAATGTCTGGATAATAAAATCACACTCAGGAGGTTCTGGATCATCCCAGCTCTGAAGCCACTTTTTCTTTATTAGACCACCCTCTTCGGGAGTGGGATCTTGCATGTACAGAGCGTTCCAATATCTGGCTCCATTGCTTGCTTTTATTTCATTCTCATCTATCTGAAGAACTGAATCTGGTTTCCATTCAGGAAAATAACTTGTACCTATTGGAAGATCAAGCAGATCGGAAGATTCCTCATCTATCCAAGCTGGTATACGAACAACATCCCACGGTATCGTTTCATAGTCCGACATGTCTTCTTGCTGCTTAAGAAGCCATCCGCACAGATCATCATAGTGATACCGGGTATTGATTATTACTATGGAACCTCCCGGCATGATACGAGTTCGAAGTCCCGCTGGATACCATTCTTTTATGAATCTACGACCAGCCGAAGAGATAGCATCCTCTTCTGACATCGCATCATCCAGTATAGCCACATGAGCGCCACGGCCAGCAATCTGAGAACGAACACCAGCGGCATAGTAAGTACCATTCTGATTTGTTTTCCACTTGCCAGCAGCTCGAACATCCGTGCGGAGAGACACACCACGGAATATCTTTTGAAACTCTTCTGTGTTTACCAAGTCTCTGACAGACCGACCGAAGTCGCTGGCCAGCTGATCCGAGTGAGATATAGTTAAGATCTCATCTTCAGGATTTCTTCCTATGTACCAAGCTGGAAAAAGCTTTGAACAGATCATGGACTTGGACGATCTGGGAGGAAGAAAAACCATCAATCTTTTTATATCACCATCTTCTACCTGTTGAAGCTTATCGGCTATTACCTCTATGTGGCGACCCATCTTAAAGCCAGATACAAGCGTAGGGGCCATTAATCTTACAAAGGATAAGAAGTCCTCATTACATTGAGTATTAACTTGCTCAGATAAAAGCCCTTGAAGCTCTATATAGGATTCTATATAGTTACTATTTAAATTAGTCATAACACTATTATACACTATAAACATTAGAATTACAATAGCTTTATTAAAAAAATAAAATAGTTAATAGTAATAATAGTTTAGAAGGCTCTATAAAGACCGACTTTTACATTTTGATGACTGACCCTTAAATTTTTCTAAATATACGAGGGTGTGGTTTTATATATATATGGGGGGCCGCAGTTTTTTTCGGGCGGGTGTCGAAAAAAAAAGGTCTGTTTTCGATTTGCCAAGTAAAAAGATACCTTTTACTTTGCTTTCCTAGCTCCAGTCTTATCAATTCGATATCTATTCTTTCCAATTCCTTGCTATGTTTACCCTATACTTAAACTATACGTAAACTATACTGCCCTTGTGTGTGTCGTCATGGTCCGGCGTGTTTTGATCGAATTGGACAATGTCTCCCATTTCCATAGTCTACTAGTATACTATCAAACACATTGAAATTGCGGGATAAATTACCGCTTTTTAAACCCCCTTGACCCTATCGAAAATTAGTGTATTATGAGGATTGTTAGACGACACTGCTCTTTTAAATTGTGAAAATGATGAGGCGACCCCGCCACAGCTATGCTCGCATTTTGCGGTATAGGGATGAGGCGGGATAGATGGAGACTATGTTATGTCGAAAAATGAAAAATTCGAGACCACCTTCGCAGCAACCGCCAAAGTAGGCAAAGACATGCAAACGTCGCAAGTGGCGTATGACGAAGCACGCAAGGCAGCATGTCAGGATTTACTTGATGAATTGAAAGCGGCCAAAGAACTGTATTTCTTTCATACGGTTTTTATGATCGCTGTATTCAATCAGAACGGCGTTGATAAAAAGGAAAAAACTCGAATTAACAGGCTAATTTGCGAAATGATGGGATATAAATTCCCCAGCTCACAGCAAAAATTTGTTTCCGCTGTGTTATTTTCTGAAAAGCTTGCTTCCATTCTCGAAACCGCAGAAACGGTGGAAGACACAGCGCAAATTTTGCTATCGCTTTCAAAATCCGGAGTTAAATCTTTCAATGCTCTTAAAAATTGGTACGGACAGCAGAGTGATGCAAAGAGCATACCGGAGGCCGAGTTCGAGAAAAGCGATAACGATGCGATGGTAAAGGAAATTCGCAAGGATTCCCCACAAAATAAGGATTTATTGGGAATGATGGAAGAATTTCTTGGCAAAATATCGGGCTTGATGGAAGAAAAACAGCTCGAACAAATGCGAGCGGCCATGCTCCGTGTAGCAAAAACAGTTGGACAAGAAAAGGTGTAGACCACAAACATAAAACTAGGGCGACCTTCGGGCCGCTCTTTTTTTTTTTATTCTTTTTTTTATTACGTGCATAACACAAGAGCAATCAGCAATTTCGATGCACCTTACTACTACGTGCGGGAGGAGAGCAATCAGCAATTTCGATGCACCTTACTACTACGTGCGGGAGGAGAGCAATCAGCAATTTCGATGCACCTTATTACATGCATGAGACAAGAGCAATCAACGCAATTTCTAACCCCATTGACTTTCAAGATCGAATGGTGTATGGTATAGTTATGGTTGAATTAGTGCCGACCAGAGAGCAATCAGCAATTTGAGTATACTAGTATACTGTAGCACTCTTACCCAAGCCCGTTGAATTAATGAAGGAAAAAACGATGTTGATCATGAGAAAAAAGCAAGCAGCAATTAATCTTGCACCGTTTAAAGTAGAACGCTTCTATGATGGCACAGAAGTATTCTGGCTGGTCGAACACACCAGCGATGGCATATGTCATGTTTGCGAAACACAAGAGGAGGCTGTAGCAGAACGCAATCGCTTGAATAGCAGCTCGGGCCTTGACCAGCTCGGTATCTAGGGGAAAAATTATGACTGATAAAATAGAATATTATTGCTATACTTGCAGAGAAACTCGGAATACTTATTGCGAAACTAATATTGAAATAGGACAAGAGCCGGACCAGACTTGGCCCAATGATCAAACACCTTGTATTCTACAAAGCGATCAAGACCGCAAAAATGGGTGCATTTTAATAACTCGTGACGGTGTGTTGAATTAATGTAGGAGAAAACGATCATGAAAGAACGTAAACCGGACCTAATGAGCGTCGAAGCGGAAATGCTTTATGATGCCATTAATGCAATTATGGACGGGGAAAATGAAATAAAGCGGTCGCCTCAACAAAACCAACCCTTTCATTATCGAAAGTTAAATCAAGACACCATCGCCCGCATTTATCAGGCGATAAAAGAGCTGGAAAAATCATGAAAGAACGAACATCAGCACAAATCATTGATGATCATGGCGAGTTATTCGCTGGTATGCCGGGCGGTAAGATACGCCTCCAAACGGAGGGGTATTCAAAGGGTTTCATAATGACCTACAATCCAGATGGCACCCTGAAATCAATAGCCTTGCGAAAAAATGCAAAAGGTAGTAGGAACTGGCGTTCCACCATGAGGTGGTAGTTTTCAGTGCACTAGTGCACCATTCAATATCTAGGAGAAGGGAAGAGGTATGATCATCGGAACAGTACGACCGGAAGAAGCGACGACATATGACAGGTACGGTGGGTATCATTCATTCCATGCAGAAGAAACTCAGGAGCCTTACGGTTCCTTTGAAATATTTTACATGGACAAAGACAGGGCGCTTAGATATGCCCCAGAGCTTGGGCCGGGATGGTATTGGTGGCCGTGCACATTCGGATGCCTCCCTGATAGCGATCCGACCGGGCCGTTTGCGTATTCTCAACAGGCACATCATGACGCCGACCCATGGTCCCCTGATTATGACGATTAGTTCTAATTATTATGAGAAGTGGTAGGTTTCAGTGCACTAGTGCACCATTCAATATCTAGGAGAATGCATGAGGACAGGGACGTAACGTCGAAGTCTTGCTATGATCCCTGCGATAGCAAGTATGGCGAAGGAGCAAGGGCGCAACCTATCAGAGTTCTGCGCTGCCAGACACCGATGATAGGCCGGAGAGCAAGCAGACCTGCAACTGCATCAGGCACAGCGTGTGTCATAAATCAAAGGCGGTTTCTTTTTCATTCCATCTTGGAGGTAACAATGGCTCGCAGATTTAAAATGGATATCACATTCGAAGGCGACTTGGATGACATCCCCGGTGCCTTCTTCTTGGTTGATGATTGGGAAGAAGTAGTAGAACAATCATTCATGCGGAACAAGCATTACAATACATCAGTTGAGATAAAGAATGTAACAGTTGATGGCAAACCCAAACCAACTAATAAGGACTGAACCATGCCAAATGATCGAACTATATTAGGCGAAACATTTTCGCTTGATACTTTCCTGAATAATTTGGAGGATACCATAGAAAATCCTGATGTTGCACATGAGGACATGTCTCAGTATGACGAACTGTTGGACAAGGTAGAGAAGGAATGAAGAGATGCGATTTCATATTGATGCCAAGCCAGTCAGTTTCGGCAACGTGATCTTCGAATATCGGGCATTCACGCTATCGGTCCAGAATAACTATACGCCCAATAACTTGATTGTGTTGAATACCGAGACACGGGATATCCTTGGCACCGAATTCTCAGCAACGGCAGAGGGTATCCGAGACGCCATGACCATGATCGATCATTATTATGTAGATCAAACCTTGAAAGGGTTTGTTTAGGAAGTAATATAAACAGGAGAATATTGTCATGAAACAAGTCAAAGACACAAACGAAACTATGTGGAATGTCTACGATGTGTTGTATGCTAATGATTACAATCAAATCTATCCCCACCATGTACAGATAAACATCGGACAGAATGTAGCCGAGCGTGGCATCACACTGCCGCAACATCTTGCGGAAAGGTGGCTAGACGGCGAGATAAGGATAGCTTTAACAGGAGAAAAACGATGTTTAGATCTATCATAGGTATAGCGTATCTTATTATTAGTTTTCTTGGCTTCATAACTAGTGTATTTAGAATGGAGCTGTTTGAGTATAGTAGTATACTATCAGTTGGCATTTGGAGCATAGCCCTCATGTGTGCTTTCACAGGGTGCTATTTTATATTAACTTCAAAGAGTTAGGAGGTCAAACATGACAACTTTAAGTGCCGAGCATACGGCAGTCCTAAATCAAACAACACTGTTTCGAAAGAGTGTCTTTGATCCGGCTGATTATCCGTACAAGTTTATCAAGCCCGACACCGGGGGTAAACTAGGTAAGAAAGTTCGCAAAGGTAAATGGAGAGGTATGAAGTTTTATACTTTGACACTGGAGGAACGAGCAACTTGTGATTCAGATTGTGAGCATTGGCTCAATTGTTATGGCAACAATATGCCATTCGCTCATAGGTTTAAGGCAACCAGCAGCCTTACAAGTAAGATGGAACCCAACCTAGATGAGCTTGATTTAAAACATCCTAATGGATATGTAGTTCGACTTCATATTCTGGGAGATTTCTTCAGTGTTCCCTATGTTAAATGGTGGGGCAGACAACTAGCCAAGAGATCGTCTTTAAATATATACGGTTACAGTCGGCACCATCCCTTCAAACCTATAGGCAGAGCTATCTTAGCTCTTAGAGAGAAGTATCCTGACAGGTTTGCGGTACGGTTTAGTAACCTTCCATCTGATAATATGTCTGCTAACTCTGAGCATGTATCGGATGAGGGTATTATATGTCCAGAACAAACCGGAAAAGTTGATAGTTGTGGTAGTTGTTGTCTTTGTTGGGCCTCCAAGAAGCCGATAATATTTTTGGATCACTAGCCCACCCCACCCCAAATAAAGGATAGAACTATGTTAGAGCTAAAGAAAAGCCAAGTCGCTGCGGAAATCTATGCTATTCTACCAACGGATGAAGCATACTTTGAACTTGGAAAGATAGTCGGGAATAGAAATGTTAAACCTTCAAATGCTCGCCATATCAGGTACAGTATGGAAAAAAGAAAGTTTCTGAAGTGTAATCCTATTATTATAGATAAGGAGGGGCGCATAATTGATGGTCAACATCGCTACGCAGTAGCAACCATGTTGGGTCTTACAATTTATGTTACGATGGCTGACGACGACGATATTGCTGGCCTTGCCATAGCATTAAATACTAATAAAAGTAATTGGAACCTTGATAACTTTGCTCATTACTGGGCAGAGCAGGAAGATGATCCCAAGACAGCTGAGATATATCAGATCTATCTTGAGTATTACAAGGCAAATAATAGTACACATGGTGTTCTTATTGCGATCTTCAATGGCGAAACTAGCAGACACTTCTCTACCGCTGATGGCGGCAATAAAGAATTTAAGGAAGGCCGTCTGCCGTTTGGCCCACTAAATCGGAACCACATCGAAGATACATTATCCAAACTTCGTAGACTTAAACACGCCTCCTTATACCGTCCGATTACTCGTAGCACATTCCGCAAGCAACAGTTCCAAGAGGCTTTGCTTCAGGCTTTTGCAGTGAAGTGTTTTAACTTTGAGAAGTTTCTTGATAACTTGTGCCACACTCGACACCAGTTTAATATGCTGGCTAAACGTGCGGATATGTATAACGAAATCATGCGTATCAAGGATAAATAAAATGCAAATTGAAAACGATGAGCTGAAAGAAAATATGTTTGAGCATCATTATAATC
>VTLG01004881.1_pt1 | contig 12578 bp, 8 predicted proteins | sample 4694571 | NCBI WGS metagenome assembly VTLG01 (sample SAMN12604809, study PRJNA352737) | marine metagenome | biome: ENVO:00000447; feature: ENVO:00000209|ENVO:00000569|ENVO:01000036; material: ENVO:00002151; isolation source: viral sequences binned using virsorter ... | reverse complement strand
GCTGGAGGCAGCTCAATGCAAGGAGATGCAGAGCAAGCAGGGCAGTTGGGACGTATGCTTGCAGCAGCCGTTCAAGATGAAATGGCTAGACAGAAACGACCTGGAGGAATCCTTTACTAATGGCTACTTTTCCAGCTATCGCTCATGGATATGGAGCGTCAAAAGCTAGTGCTCCGAAAACAAGGACTGTTCAGTTTGGAGATGGATATCAGCAACGATTAATGGTAGGAATGGCAAAGAACCTGAACCCTAAGCAATGGAATCTTAGGTGGGAAGTTTCTGAGTCTGATGGAGATACGATTGAAACGTTTTTGAATGATCGAGCCTTAGACAATGCAAGTTTTGACTGGACTCCACCAGATGAAACTATTGCTTATAAATGGATTTGTCCGCAATGGAATAAGACTGTACCTTTCATAAACAGAGCAACAATTACAGCAACGTTTGTGCAAGTATTTGAACCATAATGCCAATACCTTTAACCGATCTTCAGGGGATCAACCCCACTTCAATTATTGAATTATTTGAGTTGGAGTTAGACAAAGACCTCCACGGCAATCAAGCATTGGGGTGGCAGGCATGGGTAGGAGGATCAACTATTCCTATATCAGCAGAACGGAAGGCAACATCAGCACAAGCAAGTGGTCTAGTTTTTAGGGCTACAACAGTTACAGGGACACGACTTACTGGAACATCAGAACCGACCTGGCCTACAACTGTAGGAGGAACAGTTGTGGACAATGAGGTTACTTGGACAGCTGTTTCACCAACATATTATTTTCACAACGGTGTATCTACAAACGATGCCACTAATTTATTCTTTGGTGGACAAGAATACAGAAGACTACCAATAGAAGCCGAAGGTTTTGAATACAAAGGAGGAAAAACAGGCACTCTTCCTAGACCAACAATGAGGATAAGTAATTTATTTGGAACAATTACAGCAATATTGAATGAGGTTAACGAGACGACAGCAGGTAATGATTTAACAGGTGCGAAGTTAACAAGGTTAAGGACACTTGCCAAATACATTGATTACACAAACTTTGGTACAGAAGGTTATTTAGAAACAGCAGATGACTATGAAATCCAGACAGAAGATGGAGGAACTATTCAGATGGAGGAACTGCATGACCCTGCTTCTTCTGATTCAACACAACAACTTCCAGAGGAGATTTATTTTGTAGACAGGAAAGCGTTAGAGACCAGGGAGATGGTTGAATTTGAATTAGCCTCAGCGTTTGACCTGGCTGGAGTACGCATTCCCAAAAGGCAATGTTTACCAGCTGATTTTCCAGGTATAGGTACGTTTTAATGTCTTGGCGTAATGATGCTTTGGCTGCAGCAAAAGAAGCAGCTCCATCAGAAGCCTGTGGGCTTCTTGTTTGTTTAAAAGGGAAGCCTTACTACTGGGCTTGTAAAAACTTGGCAGACGAAAAAGGTGATCAATTTATTCTTAATCCAGATGATTATGCTGCGGCTGAAGAGGCTGGAGAGATTCTTGCTGTAGTTCATTCACATCCACAAACACCTCCTTCTCCAAGTCAGGCTGATTTAGTTGCTTGTGAGAAAAGTGGTTTGCCTTGGCATATCGTTACACCAGAAGGGCTTTGGGGGGAGTGCAAACCAAGCGGTTATAAAGCGCCTTTAATAGGACGGTCTTGGGTATGGGGTGTCCAAGATTGTTGGACTTTAGTTAGGGACTATTACCTTGAAAAAGGGCATAAATTAGTTGATTGGGACAGGCCAAACAGTCCAATAGATTTTCAGGTAAATCCAACATTTGACCGATGTTGGAGCGCTACAGGATTTAGAGAATTAGAACCAGAGGAACAATTAGAGGAAGGAGATTCAGTGTTGATGAGTATTCGTAGTCCTGGTTTAAATCACATGGCAGTTTATATAGGAGATCAAACGGTATTGCATCACATGGAAGGAAGACTAAGTTCGCGTGACTTATATGGGGAGTGGCTATTAAAATGCACAGGAAGGAGGCTCCGTTATGTTGCGTAAGATCAGACTCTACGGACAGCTTGCCAAATTCATTGGCAAAAGAGTATTAGAGGCTGATATCAGCAGTGCAGCAGAGAGTGTCAAATTTTTAATTGCGAACTTCCCAGGAGCAGAACAGCATATAGCCCAGAATCATTACAGAGTTCAAGTTGCTGGAACAGATTTAACGTTAGAGGAGGTTGGGTTACCTATAGGAGCGGATGACGTAAAGATCATTCCAGTGGTAGGGGGTGCAGGAGGGAAACTGAATTGGAAGATCATTGCTGGGATTGCATTGATTGGTATAGCGATATTGGCTCCAGGAGCAGGAATGATAGGAATGAGTTTTGGCCTTACAGGTGGAACAGCTGCTACTGCGACAACTGCTGCTGTAGGAGCTGGTTTTTGGGCAGGAGCGGCTGCATTTGCAGGAAATATAGGTATTGCTTTAGTACTTAGTGGTGTTGCGGATATGTTGACTCCAACTCCAAAGACACCTGAATTTCAAGACGATCCAGTTAATAGCTTTAGTTTTAGTGGGGTTCAAAATACCGCAAGAGCAGGAACATGTGTCCCTGTTGTTTACGGAGAAGTTTTAACAGGTTCAGTAGTTATTTCTGCTGAACTTGATGTGGACGAGGTACCAACATGATGAAAATTATCGGATCAGGTGGAGGAGGAGATGACGAACAACGGACGCCGATAACGGAGCCAGATTCGTTAGATTCTAAAAGCTATGCAAACATCCTTGATTTAATAAGTGAAGGAGAATGTGAAGGATTAAAAGATGGATTAAAGAGCGTTTATTTTAATAATACTGTTCTTCAAAATGCAGATAATACTTATAACTTTGAGAACGTAACCTTATCAGAAAGAGTAGGAACAGACCCTCAAGATTTAATAAATGGGTTTGGTGCAACAAGCACAACTGTAGGCGTTAGCGGTGGCGCTGTAACAAAATCAACTCCTTGGACAGAGACTGTTTATACAGGAGCAAGTCATACTTCAGGAGTTAGAAATGCCAATGCACCACATGCTTTTAGGGTTGTATTAAAGATACCTGCTCTTCAAAATATAACTAGCGAGGGAGATGTTTTAGGCACAGCTGTAGAAATAAAAATACAGATAGAAGTGGATGGATCAGGTAATTGGCTTGAAAGACACAATCATACAATAACTGGCAGAACGGGTGATTTATACGAGAAAGATTTTATTGTTTATCCTCCGTCCAATTGGAATACAGAATTAAAGATAAGGATGGTTAGAGTGACAGACGATGCTGATGATCCGACAAGACTTTCTAACCTTACATTCTTCTCAAGTTTCGTTCGTCTTGTTTATGCGAACAATACATATCCAAACAGTGCATTAGTCGGACTCAGGTTATATGCAGAGCAGTTTGGTCAATTACCTAAAAGGTCTTATTTATTTAGAGGAATAAAGATACGCTTGCCAAGTAATGCAACTGTAGATTCAACCACAGGGAGGGTTACGTATTCAGGCACATGGAACGGCACCTTTGGAGCAGCTCAATGGTGTAGTGATCCTGCTTGGTGTTTATGGGATTTACTTACGTCCCAAAGATATGGACTTGGGGATCATCTGTTAACAAGGGCAGAGAAGGCAAGTTTTAATGGCAATGCTTCAAGATTAGATAAATGGGCATTTTATTCTGCTTCTCAATATGCAAATGAATTAGTTTCAGATGGCTATGGAGGGACAGAACCTCGTTTTTCCTGCAATGTAGTTCTACAGGGCAAATCAGAAGCGTTCAAAGTTATAAATACAATGGCCTCTGTGTTCAGAGGGATGGCGTATTGGAGTGCAGGCAGCGTCACGATGACGCAGGATAAATTACAAGATAGTAGTTATTTATTTACTCTTGCAAATGTAGGGCCAGCAGGTTTTTCTTATTCAGGAAGCAGTCAAAAAACTAGAGGAACTGTTGCTGTTGTTAAGTACTTTGATAATAGTCTTCGTACTTATGCGTTTGAGGAGGTCAAAGATACGACAGCAATGGCTAAGTATGGTGCGATCACTAAGAATGTTGCTGCTTTTGCCTGCACTTCCAGAGGTCAAGCTCAAAGAGTCGGGAAATGGCTTCTTTATTCCGAAGGTAATGAAACTGAGACCGTTTCATTCAGAACAAGTATTGATGCAGGTGTAGTTGTCAGACCAGGAATGGTTATTGATATTGCTGATCCAGTAAAAGCAGGTCAGAGAAGAGGAGGTCGAATAGGAACAGGTGGTCCTGGCATTGGTACGAACACACTTTCTACAATTGTTATTGATGGAGATTCATCCAATACAGATCTACCTTCTGACGGTGTTTCTTACACAAGAACGCTTCATGTTATTTCTCCAACGGGGGTAGTAGAGACAAGGCCTATTAGTTCTATTCAAAAATACAGTGGATATTCCCTGGTAACAGTTCAGACTGACTTTGATGCTGTTCCTAATGCAAACAGTATTTGGATCATTGAAACGACAGGAGGAACTTCAGCCGAAAATATTCAAACAACTCAGTGGAGAATCATTTCAGTAGAAGAAGTAGATGGTCTTGAATATCAGGTTGTTGCTCTTTCATATAACAGTTCTAAGTACGCAAATATTGAGAGTGGAATTGCTTTAACCCAGCGAGACTTCAGCAATTTAAATGAAATTCCAGCTACGCCTATAAATCTAAGGATGACGCAGTATTTATATAAGAAGGGAGATTCTGTCAGGGCTAAAGTTGTTGCTTCTTGGGATGCTGTTACAGGAGTAAATGAATATGAGGTGAGATGGAGAAAAGATGAGGGCAACTGGAAAGTACATAGGCAGCAAGGTCCAGATGATGAATGGTTAAATATCACTCCAGGGACTTATAACATAAGAGTTTATAGCGTCAACGCTCAAGGAGTTGCGTCTAACGGAGCACTAGCTGGAGCGTTCAATGCAACAGGCAAAACTGATCCTCCTAGCGACGTAACAGGTTTTACTTACCAAATAGATTCTTATTTAGGTTTAATTCTTAAGTGGAATAAATTAGTAGCAACTTTGGCTACTAACTTTAAAGATTTAGACGTAGTTGGGTATGAAATAAGGACTGCAACTAATGGGGCTGCTCCAAGCAACTGGAGTTTTGATGATGCGACTCATGGAGCTGATTTGATAGCCAGAGTTACTTCAAACAGATTCAAGGTAGGGACTGTCTCTCCAGGGGTTATTAATTACTACATAAAGGCATATGATAGCGAAGGAGCATATAGTACTAATGCTGTTTCTTTAGCAGTAAATATATCTGCGCCTACAAGTCCTTCTCCTGTTAGCTCTATAGATGGCGGTTCTTATTTTATCAGTTGGTCTCCTGTTTCTGTCACTGGAAAATATACTATTGATTATTATGAAGTGTATGAAGACGGAACGGCCCCAGGTAATCTTTTAGATAAAACAGATACTACTAGGTTTGATTCTCTTGTTACATGGCAAGGGGCTAAAACATTTTATGTTAAGGCAGTAGATATAGCAGGCAACTCCAGCACTGCTGCAAGTGTTGTTGTTACTAATACACCAGCATCTGCTCCTACAATTACTTCTACTTATGAAGATAATTTACTTAAACTAAGCTGGTCAGAAGTTCACGGAAATATCCCTACTCGTGCTTATTTAATAAAGCAAGGTACAACGAGTGAAACATTTGCACAAGCAGTAGAGAAAGGTCGAGTAAAGGGAACTGCTTTTACTGTTGATGTTACTTGGAATACCACTCAAAGATTTTGGGTTACTGCTGTTGATGAACACGGTAATTTAGGTACAAATGGTTATGTAGATGTAACTTTCTCTGCTCCTGCTATTCCTACTCTTCAGAGTGCATTCTTAGGTGAGCAAGTTAAATTATCCTGGGCAGCTGTAACAGGTTCGCTTACTGTTTCTGAATACGAATTAAGGAGAGGAAGCACCTTTGGAGCTGCAACAGTTTTAGGTAAGGTTGATGGCACAACATTTAGCCTTAAAGTTGATTGGGGTGGAACACAAAAATTCTGGGTAGTAGGTATAGATGTTCAAGGTAATTATGGAACAGAAGATGATCTTGATGTTTTAGTTAGTTCACCTAATACTGTTCCATCTTTCCAACAAGAAGTTATAGATAACAACGTACTTTTGCGGTGGGCTGATGCAACAAGCACACTTCCTATAACTGTTTATAGTATAAAGAAAGGCAGTGGAGGATGGAGTTCAGCAACCAATATAGGAACAAAGCAAGGCCTATTTACGACAGTATTTGAGACATCATCTGGTACATTTACTTATATGATTAAGGGTGTTGATTCTGCTGGTAATGAATCAGTAGCGGAGGCATCAGTTACTGCAAGTGTTAATCAGCCTCCTGATTATATTTTAAGAAGTGATGTAAATAGCACTTTCAATGGAACAAAGACAAACACTTTCTTAGACAGTGGAATACTCTTTGCAAATATAGATTTAACGGAAACGTATGAAGAACATTTTATAGGTACAGGTAGCTCTAGTTCTCCTCAGTATCCGAACTTTGGATCACCAGGAGCAAATGTAATTTATGCTCTTCCTTCTCAGACCACTGGCAGTTATCAAGAAGAAGTTGACTACGGCACAACGTTGGCAGGGACGAAAGTGGTCATGGCTTTAACAGGAACACATGTAGCTGGAACGACTTCGATCACACCAACTATTTCTGTTAAGACAACATCAGGAGGTGCTTGGACAGATTTCACTGGGAATGCAACCACGGACTCAAATATGGTTCATTCAGCTTTTGCTACAAATTTCAGGTACGTTAAATATAATCTTGCATTTAGCAGTGCAGGTAATGATGACTTAATAGAGATGCCAGCGTTGAACTTAAGGTTAGAAACAAAACAAATAGGAGATTCAGGGAACGGGACAGCAAGTTCTAGTGATAGTGGTGGTACAACAGTTAATTTCAACGTAAGCTTTGTAGACGTAGAATCAATAACAGTTACTCCTTCTGGAACAGCTGCTCGTTTTGCTATCTACGATTTCGTTGATGCTCCTAATCCCACCAACTTCAAAGTGCTTTTGTATGACACAGATGGGAATCGGGTCAGTGGTGGTTTTAGCTGGCAAGCAAGAGGTTCTTAATGGCTAATTGGAGCAACCCACAACTTACAAGCACCTATACAAACTTCGTTACTGAAGTAAAGGATAGAGATGTTGATTTAGCGAAACAGTTTGATGGACAGACTGTTAGCAACTTAGTTACAGGTGCAATTCGTTGGGATAGTAGTGCGAATAGATGGAAGAAATGGACAGGGAGTGCATGGGGAGAACTTGCTTCTACTTATGCCTTAACAGGTTTAAGCACTACAGGCACTGGAGCCTTCGGTGGAAACGTAACGATCACTGGTTCGTTAGATGCCACCAGCACAATTAGCGGTACTTCCTTCGCCCCTGATGGTTCAACTGCTCCAAGTAACGGTGTTTATCTTCCTGCTGCTAATACTCTTGGCTTTGCTACCAACAGTGGTGGCCGTGTCTTTATAAGTTCAACAGGTGCATTAGGTGTAGGAGATCAAACCCCTTCAGTAAAGCTAGATGTTGTAGGTGGAATCAAAGCAAAAGGAGGCTCAACATTTAATGGTGACATGGGGTTCACCTTTAACACAAATGACACTGATGGAGGAATGTTTTCTCCAGCAGATAATGAAATATGTTTCGCTACAAATAACACTAGAAGAGTAACTTTTAAAGACAACGATGTAGGAATAGGGACAGCAACACCTTCTACTCAATTACATGTACACGAAGCTTCAGCAGCAGGTTGTTCTTTAACTCTTAGCAATACAGAAGGAAATGCAAGGCTGACAGCAGATGCAGATACTTTGCATTACAACGCAGACGGTCATTCTTTCCAAAACGAAGCGGGTTCTGCGAAGGTAGTTATAGACACTGCTAACACAAGGTTAATTGTTGGAGCGTCATCAGCTTCTCATAATCTTCATGTTCAAGGTACAGCAAGATTTACAGGAGCAATAACAGCAGACGGAGGAATAAATGCTGCCATTACAGGTAATGCTTCTACAGCCTCTAATGTTGCTATAAATGCAACTAATCAACTTTTATATCAAGTAAGTAACAACAATACGGGCGCTGTTGCAGCAGGATCTTCAGGGCAATTATTACAATCCAATGGAACATCTTCTGCTCCTAGCTGGATAGATCCTGGAGGCATTGTTCCTGTAGGGGGAATCATTATTTGGTCTGGAGCGCAAGCTGCGATTCCTTCTGGATGGGCTTTATGTAATGGGTCAAATAGCACTCCAGATTTAAGGGATCGTTTTGTCGTTGGTGCAGGCAGTGTTTATTCAGTTGGGAATACAGGTGGTAGCGCAGATGCAGTAACGATTTCTCACACTCACACAACAGCGAGTGGAGGGTCACACGGTCACGGTGTTAATGATCCTGGGCACACTCATTCTTACGTAGAGAAATACAATCATACGAGTGGAGGTGGTGACTCCTCATGGAATAGAGCGCCCCATCAGTCCAGGACTGGAACAACAGGAAGTTCCGTCACAGGGATAACAATTCAAAGTGGAGGATCACATTCTCATAATGTTAATAGCACTGGTGTATCTGGAACGAATAAGAACTTGCCTCCTTACTATGCTCTTTGCTACATCATGAGAACTGCTTGAGTTATATAACAAATATCAAGGCAGACGAGGAAGATATATTAGTTGATATAGATTTCACTTTAATAAAGAGACTCGATTGTAAAAACGCAAAGAATACAGAACTGTATTTAGAAAAATTAAGGCGTCTAAAAGAAGAACAGTTCAATCGCATTAAAGTACCTTTATATACATATTCAATTTATGGGACAGTTGTTTTATGTACTGTATCTTTCATAAAAGGGTCTTCTATTCATACAGAGTCTCAGAGGAGGATTGTGTATGAAGATGTGGTACGCCATGAAAGCAACTGGACTTTCAGTGATTTTAGCGACAGTAATTTTATACAGGAAGAGGGATCTGGAACAATATATGCAATAGATTTTCAATCATATAGAAACTATCCAGACAAGAGAAAGAGAGAGAAGTCTTGGGCTACTCATATTCAGCAGTCTCGTTGCTAGAGAGGAAGCTTGTAATTATATATTTATTGCCATTTTCAGGTGACAGCCCCCTATGAGGGTACGTCCAACAGGCTGGAAATATCAATAATTTGCCTTTTTCAGGTTTGATCTTTCGACCATATAGAAATTCAGTTTCTCCTTTTTCAAAAGAGTCATTTAAATACCATATGTATGCAAGTGTTCTTATATGAGTCTGGTTCATTTGCCTATCGACATGCCAATGAAAGTAATCACCAGGCTCATATTGTTTAATGGTGTATCCATTATCTGTAATATCTGTGTTGTTCCATAAAGCAATGTCTGTAAATAGACTTAATTTATCTATATAGGTCGTAAGGTTTTCAGAAACAGATTTAAAAAGTAGGTCATCTATATCTTTCCAATCATCAAAAGTACTTATTGCTAAATCCAATGATTTCTTGAGTTCAGTATTTTCGCCTTTTGTTGTTATTCCTTGATAAGTTCTATCATCTTCCTTGAATCTATCGATTATTTCATCACAGGCATAGGTCTTAAGAGCGGTAGGATTTTCGTAAACGAGGTCATCAAAGTTCTGCATAGGTCTATTATACATAAGCAATCAATGGGAAAGCTGCCAGTTTTCGGTATATTGGGGCTGGTCTGACTACGTAAAAAGGCTGTGGCGAATCGAAAAATTAGTGAGTTAGGAGCCTTAACGACTCCGGCTGCAGACGATCTAATTCCTGTAGTAGATGTTAGCGAGGGTGTAAGTGCAAATAAGAATAAGAAAATAACCTATGGGGAACTTTTAAAAAGCATTCCAGATGGCACAGCTGGAGCACCTTCTTTCTCCTTCGACTCTGCTGCTACAACTGGTTTTTATAGGTCAGCAGCAAATGAATTATCAGTAGCAACTAATGGTGCTCAAGCAATAAAAGTAGAGGCAAATAATAAAACCACAATTTATGGAGACTTAGTTGTTACTGGGACGCAAACAACTGTCTCTAGTACCACAGTTACGGTTGCAGATAAAAACCTTGAACTCGCAACTGGAAATTCAACAGATGCAGGTTTGGATGGTGGAGGCTTAACTCTTAAAGGGGCAACAGATAAAACTTGGACATGGGTTGACTCGACAGATGCTTGGACATCAAATCAGCATTTAGATCTTGTTTCTGGTAAGGCTTATAAAATTCAGGGTGTTCAACTCCTGAGTGCGACAACACTAGGCTCTTCGGTTGTTACTTCTAGCCTTACATCTGTTGGAACACTTGGATCATTAACAGTCACAAACGCTGTTACTGCAGGTAGTTTGGATATTTCTGGTGACGTAGATGTAGATGGAACATTAGAAGCTGATGCTTACACTGTTAATGGCACAGCTCTTAATGAATACATATCAGACACTGTTGGAGCAATGGTCTCCAGCAACACGGAAACGAATATTGCGGTCACCTATGACGATTCAGATAACACCTTAGATTTTGTTATTGGGACGTTAAACCAGGACACCACTGGTAATGCTGCGACAGCAACTGCTTTACAGAACGCACGAACAATAGGAGGTGTGTCATTCAACGGCACTGCGAACATCGATCTTCCTGGTGTCAATCAGGCGGGGACGCAGAACACTACAGGCAGTGCGGCAACATTAACCACAGCGAGAACAATCGGTGGTGTCAGCTTCGATGGAAGTGCAAATATCAACCTGCCAGGGGTCAATGCGGCTGGCAGTCAGAATACTTCCGGCACTGCTGCTGGGTTAAGCGGTACACCAAACATAACGGTCGCTGATGTTGTAGCTGCTTCTTTAGATATTTCAGGCGATGCCGATATAGATGGAACGCTTGAAGCAGATGCTTACACAGTTGCTGGCACTGCTTTAAATGAATACATTGCCGATACTGTCGGCGCGATGGTCTCTAGTAATACAGAGACAAATATCACTGTTACTTATGAGGATTCAGATAATACTCTTGATTTTGTAATAGGGACTCTTAATCAAGACACAACAGGCAATGCTGCAACTGCAACAGCCTTACAAACTGCGAGGACAATAGGTGGCGTTAGCTTTGACGGAACAGGAAATATAACGCTTCCAGGTGTTAACGCAACAGGTAATCAAAACACGACAGGAAGTGCGGCAACGCTAACTACTGCAAGGACTATTGGCGGTGTTTCTTTCAACGGTTCCGCTAATATTGATCTTCCTGGTGTAAACGCTGCAGGTAATCAAAACACAACAGGAAGTGCAGCCACTCTTACAACAGCAAGAACAATTGGAGGTGTTTCCTTTGACGGCTCTGCAAACATAAATCTCCCTGGTGTTAACACTGCAGGTAATCAAAACACCACTGGAAACGCAGCAACATCTACAGAAGCAACGAACGTAACTGTTACCGCTAATAATTCAGGGGATGGGACTGTTTATCCCTTATTCGTTGGTGGGCCATCTGGTACTCAAGGCGCAGAAACTGATTCAGGACTGAACTACAACCCATCAACCGGAAATTTAACTTCTACTTCTTTTACCGGAAGCCTCACAGGTAATGTCACTGGAAATATCACTGGGCTAGCAGGGCAGGCGACGACCTCAGAGTTCTTTGAAGTTACAGCTAACAACTCAACAAATGAAACTGTTTACCCTGTCTTTGTAGATGGTGCGACAGGTGTACACGGAGCTGAGACGGATACGGGGCTTAGCTATAACCCTTCAACAGGTGTCCTCACTTCTGCAAGTTTCACTGGAGGCTTAACAGGCAATGTCACTGGTAATGCTTCTACAGCTACAGCGTTAGCAACAGCAAGAACTATTGGCGGAACGAGTTTTGACGGCACTGCAAATATCACCCCAGCCAATGCAACTAATGCTGTCAATGTAACAGGAACCATCGCTTCTGCTGTTACAGGTACAACTCAATCTGCATCTGATAATAGCACTAAAATAGCCACCACAGCCTATGTAGAAACAGCGGTTTCCTCCTTAATAGATTCAGCTCCAGGTGCATTAAATACATTAAACGAATTAGCAGCGGCTATCGGAGATGATGCTAATTTCTCTACTACGGTAACAAATAGTATCGCCACTAAATTACCTTTAGCTGGTGGTCAATTAACAGGCAATATAACATTTAGTGGATCACAAACTGTAGACGGAAGGGATGTATCTGCTGATGGAACGAAGCTAGACGGAATCGAAGCCAGTGCAGACGTAACAGATGCCACCAACGTAAACGCAGCTGGGGCGGTGATGAACTCCGACCTGGATGGAAAAGGTGAATTATTAGTAGGAGATGGCTCTGGAGATCCTTCTGCCTTAGCCGTCGGTTCTAATGGTCAATTCTTAAAGGCCAATAGCAGTGAAGCTACTGGGGTTGAATGGGCAACAATAAGCACGACAGATACAACGTATAGCCAATCATTCGTTGACTCCAGTAACGACATCATTCTCAGGTTGGCTGCAGGTGGATCTGGCAGTGGAAATGACGACGTTAAATTCGTAGCTGGA
>VTLG01003112.1_pt1 | contig 12578 bp, 25 predicted proteins | sample 4694571 | NCBI WGS metagenome assembly VTLG01 (sample SAMN12604809, study PRJNA352737) | marine metagenome | biome: ENVO:00000447; feature: ENVO:00000209|ENVO:00000569|ENVO:01000036; material: ENVO:00002151; isolation source: viral sequences binned using virsorter ... | reverse complement strand
ATAGTGTAGAAGCCAAAGACACCGCTCCACCTATAGTTACAGTTCCACCTATATTAACATTACCTGATACTGATACACTATCTTTAAACGTACCGGCACCTACTACAGTAACTGTGCTTGCTAGGTTTGTTGCTCCTCCTACACTAAGAGTAGATGCAAGAGATACTGCACCTGTAACACTGAGTGTACCACCAATAGATACATTACCGCCAACGGCCAAGTCACCACTAACAGATACATCTCCATCATAATACATCTCCATCATAAGTAATTCCTCCAGCAGCAAAGAGCGTTCCACCTACTGAAACATTACCCCCTATATCTACATTGCCGCTTACAGATACACTATCTTCAAAGATGGCTTTTCCGGCCACTGTAACGGTGCTGGCAAGATGGGTAGCCCCACCTACCGAGAGAGTAGAGTTAAGGCTCACAGCCCCTGCTATGGTCACTGTAGAGGCAAAGTTTGCTGCACCTCCCACACTGAGGGTTGATGCAAGGCTGACTGCCCCACCTACAGTTACCGTACCACCAAGATTTGTATTACCACTTACCGATACATCATCATCAAATGTGGCGGCTCCTGTGGTCATCAAAGTTCCACCTACTGAGGTGTTACCTGCTATGTCCACATTACCTGATACGGATACACTGTCTTCAAATATTGCAGCCCCTGCTACTGTTACTGTTGAGGCCAGATGCGTTGCACCTCCAACACTTAATGTTGAAGCAAGTGATACCGCTCCTGCTACTGTAACCGTGCTTGCAAAGTTAGCTGCCCCGCCAACACTAAGGCTGGATGCCAGACTTACTGCACCACCAACTGTTACAGTACCTCCTAGTCTGGTATTACCGCTTACACTTACATCATCTTTAAATGTTGCTACACTACCAACTGTAAGTGTAGATGCCAGTGACGTTGCAGATGCTACCGTTAGTGTTCCATTTATGTTTATATTACCGCTGACTGATACTGCATCTTGGAAAGTAGCTGCACCAACAACATTAAAAGTACCACTTACTGATACATTACCACCAACATTTATAAATCCTGATACGGAGATATTTGTGGCAATACCAAGTTCAGCTTCCACATTTGTAAGATTAGAACCATCACCATAATAAAATGCAGCAGTTACATTACCAACTACATTCATATTACCGCTTACTGATACATTATCTCTAAACTTTGCAATGCCTCCTACACAAACAGAAGAAGCAACATCTAAACGTCCACTAACTGATACATCATTATCAAACTCCGCTTTGGAGGTAAAGGTGGCTGCACCAGCCGCTGCAAATGTTCCACCAACTGAAACATTGTTTTTAAGTATTGCTGCATTCTCTACTGTAACTGTAGACTTAAATGTTGCAGCCCCTACCGCTGTTACTGTACTTTGTAGTTGTGTGGCACCTGATACAGTTACCGTACTGGCAAACTGTGCAGCCCCTGCAACTGACAGACTTGACTGTAGGTGTGCAGCGCCAGCAACTGTGGCAGTACCGCCTACATACCGCCTACATAGAGATTACCACCTACCGTAGCATTGCTTACTGATATGTTGCCAGCAATCGTTGCAGTTACACCACTAAGGTTTGAGCCATCTCCAAAGAAAGAACTTGCACATACTTTATCATCTACATGAAGGTTTCCATCCAGAGATACTGACCCATCTACTCCTAATGCACCAGTAATCTGTACTGCATTGGTAGCTACCTTCAGGGCAGTGTTAACACCATCACCTGTCTGAACTGCTTTCAGAGAAGTATCTACACCAGTATTGCTAGTTGAAGAACTAACAAGTATAATCTGCTTATATGTATTTGATATTAGTTGACTTGTTAAATCGCTCATATTAGATTCCAATACTTCTCTGTTGATCCCCAAGTTGTACTGGCCTGACTCCATTCAAGATTACGTCCACCTGTATCAGGACGAGGATTAAGAATAGCTGGATTATCTCTTACATCAGGCACATGATTTTGAGGATGGTTCTTCAGATCAAACTGTCCTTCAAAGTCTTCTGGGCATACCAGCATCCCATAACTGTTCATTTGCATTACACGATGTGGATATACAAACCCACATACATCGCACATAGCCAGTGCATTTTTAGTGCTAGCCACTATATATACCTTAGTCTTGGACGAATAAACATAGAAGCTCTTTCTCTGTCTTCTTCCATTGCTCTCATAAGAAGTTCTTCATAGTTTGCCTTTAACATCATAATTCTATTCTCAGGAACAAGAGGTCGCTTCATTGACATGTAATAAGCAAGACCACATGTAAGACAAGGTAAAAATCTTTTAGGTAAATCTGCATTTTGTATAGCAGACTTATTTACATCCTGAAGCTCAGAAATAATTTCCATCTTCAAAACATCTGTAGAATTATCAGGAAGGGGCCATACAGACAGTACAGGGTTGTCTCTTTCTCTACGTATAGAGTATTGATTAGGACGACCTGTCTGTGTCTTATTAGGAATAAGAAGATATTCTTCAGGAGTAATGCGCTCAAGCTGTATATCAGTACTGTCTCTGTTAAGAACAACTTCCAGAGCATCTATAGTAGAAGAGGCAAGAGAATAGGTTGTAGTACTAGCAGCTACAGTTACACTGGAAACAGAAGTAGTCCAGAGAAGCACACCCCTGTTCTGCCAATCTTTAAGCATGAGATTAATAGAGCGGCGTGCAGAAGCAGATTCGTGACCAAGAGTATCTTCACCCCCGATCATTTCCGTAGCTTCTTGAATAACCTCGTCTATGTCAAGGTTAAAGTCATATGTTCCTGATACTGCCATTACGTTCTAAACCTTTTTGTTTTAGCTGCTATTCTTTTTGGCTGCTTCACGAACTGCTTCCCGGCAGCAGTCCCTTTTCTCTTTGCTCTGGTGGTCGCTGCATATTCCTTTGACGACAGGGACTTGATTGCTTTCTCCGGTAGATAACGCTCCCCGGTTTTGCTGGAGGGTTTGCCTGACTTCGTGCGCCATTTTTGTTTGCTCCACTTTGAAAGTTTATTAGTAGACTTTTTCTTACCGCTGTAAGTTCCACCAGCATCTTTGTAATACTTAACGGCAAGTTGCATAGCTCTGGCAGAATGCTTACCGCCCATCTTGCGCTTTGCTTTAGCTTTAGCAGCAGCCCACTTCTTTGGGTCACGTTTAGTAGCTGCGCCGCCTTTCTTACGTTTAATCATTTCTTATGTATCTTCTGGACTTCAAAACTTGCTTTCTTTGAAGCACCCTTATGTGCTACATAACCACCTCTAGGATTTTTCATTAGCTTAAATCCTTTACCAGATTTCATCCAGTGAAAACCTTTAGGAGCATCTACTGATTTCTTCATTAACATCTCCATCTTTTACGAGCTTGCCTAAGTCTGCTATTAGGATTTCTAGCAGCCTTTGGAAACTTCTTCATTTGTCCAGCAGACCTAGCGCAATATGACTTACGCCTTGCTGCACGTTTACCTGTAGGTTTCTTTTCGGTTACAGCAGTCTTTAGTTTAGAACCGGGGTTCTGCTTACGATATTTAGCAACACCCTTCTTAGTCATACCAGCACCAGCCTTGGTAGGACGCTTCATGCCCCTACCAATAGTAATGCCCTTCATATTACTGGGCTTTCTTTTTCGCTTTACTGCCATATGTATACCTAAACTTTTTTCTCATATAATTACAAAGACTGTTTATATATTCATTAAAATCTGCATAGTCTTCTTTATTAGGTTTAGTTCCTGAATTATCTATTAAAGTAGGATCATCATAACCTTCTTGAACAGACTTATTGTACCTAATAAGAAACTCTTTAGTAACCACGCATAGCCTTTCCATAGCCTCGTACTTTACCACCCATACGACGCTTTACTGTGCTTTTAATTTGACCACCATACTTAGAATCAAACTCTTCCATAGCCATGCCTTTATCAGTGCTGTCTACATCTACATCAAAACCAAAAAGCGTAACCTCTCCCGGTTTTGATTTTCTTTGTTTAAAACGAGGAGTTGCTCCTTTACCCGCTGCAAAATCAAAAATTGACATACTTTCTTTTTTAACAGCTTTAGCTTTGGGTTTAGGTTTAGGTTTAGATTTAGAAAGTTGAGGTTTTCTTTTACCATCTGCAATGGTAGATTTAGATTCAGATTTAGGTTTAGGTTTTTTACCTCCAGCAGCAGCAGAAGCAGCAAGTACACTAGCAGCACGAATAGCAGGTCCAGCCATATCACGAACACCCATACCTATACGAGCATCTTTATTTCTAACACCTGATAGCTTACCAGTTTTTTTACTTTGTAAATTAAGACCGGGATTACGAGCACTTGTTCCAGTGCGAACATTAGTTGGTTTTCCCTGACCAGCAGCAACCCTTGCAATTTTTTCTACACGACTCATTGGTTTATCAGGAGTAGCTTTTGCAATTTTTGATACTTTACTAGGAGGAATTTTATTAGTAGCTTTACCTTTAACCATTACAAAAGGTTTATTAGGATCAAAACCTTTTACTGGGTCTTTAACTTTTTTAAGCTTTGATACTAAAGTCTTTGAAGCTTTTCCAGCATTTTTTGCTGCTGCTGTTGAAGCTACTTTTGCGGCTCCTTTTTTTACTAAACTTTTACCAACTATAGCAGGAACAAGAAATGCTTTTGCCATTCCAACAGGTGTAACAGCCATCATTGCTCCAATAGCTCCAGCAGCAGTAGTTTCTCTAGAGCCAGCATCTTCTGCTTTTTTCTGTTGACTAAGCCGCATCTGACGAGCAGAACTTCCTTGCCTACGCTTCATAAGCTCTGCAAACTTTTTAGGATTATTTTTTTTAAGAGCTTGTTCTGATTTAGTTAATTTAGGTTCAGCCATAATCTAGTCCTCCACCTTAAAAGCTTTGCCCTGTTCATAGTCTTCATCAACTACAACATCCTGTGGTGGACCCTTAACTTGTGGTCCTTTACGTGCAGCGCCATAGCCTTGTCCTGTGGGACGACCTACAATATCATCAAGGTTATGGGGCCGTTTGATTAGTGTATGTGGTCCCTGCATCTAACTTCTCCTTTTACGTTTTTTACGTTGTGCCTCGCTAAGTGCGATGGCTATAGCTTGTTTACGTTTCTTAACTTTTTTACCAGAGCTACTTTTAAGTTTGCCCTTCTTATATTCCCCCATAACTTTCTTAACTTTACCGGGGCGAGTAATCTGTTTTCCTATAGAGGAACGACTAGTTGTCATAACTAGAGTCAACTACTTGACCGCCACCCATACGATAGTTTATTTTACCGCCATATTTTTTAGGCTGTGTTTTTTCCATATAACCTTCAAATTCACTTTTTGGCTCAGTTGGTTTTTTAACTTTAGGACGTTGATATCCCGGTGGCCTTACTTTATATGGTCCCGGTTTAGGTTTAATAATAGGAATTTTATTCTTTCCTTGAAGGCCATCTTCTACTGAACCACCACCGTTAAGGGCTACAGTTTTATAGCCCATATCTATATCTTTATTTGTTTGTTTACGTTTTCTTTGCTGACCAATAGTTTCATTCTTTTTTATAGTATCTCTATTAGCTTTTACTGATCTTTCATCAGCCGCCGTTGCAGCTTTAGCTATCTTTTCTTTATTTGCAGCAGATTGTATCTGACCCTTGCTTGGTGTTGGTTTTACTCTGGGAGGGTTTGTTTTGCCTCTACCACCCTTAACATCAGATTTAACTTGAACTCTTGTATCACCTTTATAATAATCAGGGCGACTATATATCATTTCACCTTTTTTATCACCCGGTGTTAAAGCCCTTTGTCCACCAAAAGCTTTACCAGCAATCTTACCTTTTTTCAATTCTTCTTTAGTAGGTTGCCTCATTTTTTTCTTAGACATTAGCTTGCTCCTTGTATAACTGTGTTAGGTCCACCAGCAGGAGAGCCAGCAACTGCCATGTCATCCTGTCTGGTACGCCGTGCTTGATTACGAAGTTGATCTATTGCTATTTGATACTGTTGCTGCCAGACAGGAAGAGTATTCCAATCCTTCATATACATAGTAGCTTCTACCATGCATCCAGCAAAGAGAGCATCATAACAATACTCACTAAAGTAGTTTGTGGTTGTTACGCTGGTTCCCGTAGCAGAGGCAAGGGCAAGCGGCTGTGACTGTGATTCTATTTCTACTGTAAGTACAGAAACTGGGGTAGGAACAATCTTAATACTTGAATTGTTTTTGCGTGTATAGTACCGGGGCGTTCCGGTGGAAGCACTTACAGGCCAGTAATCATTTACATACTCTGTTGTTCTCTGCAAGAGATTAGTAACAGAGGTGCCATTGCTCACAACAAAATTAACATTGCGTACAACTAAAGCTCTGTCATTTAAAGGAATAGCCCCTGCGTTTCCGCCAGAGACTGATACACTATTGTATTCATTAAGACCTACATCATCTAGGTCTTTAACAAGTCTAAACTCTGTCTTCTTGACAAAAGCAGATACCTGCGTAGAAAACTCCGTAGAGTCATTCTCCGTTGTATTAACTAAATCTGTTTTTAAATAAGCAAAGTCAGGCATGACTAGCCAAGCATAGCAGTTAGAACGCAACCATCGGTAGGACCAGAAATACTGACCACACCGTAAACCGCAACACCCATGTCTCCGATATAAATATCTGAAGCTTCATTGGCTGCTACTTGAAATTTAATAGCTGTACCTTCAGCAGTCTTGTTTGTAATTTGACGTTGACCTTTAATAGAATAGGAACCAGCCGCTGTTGCCAAAGCATGAATAGCCATGATGCGAGTGGTGCTGGGAATATTACCATCAGCAGTACCATTGCTTCCTACAGTCGTATCATCTTCTACATATTTAAGAACAGCATCACCAGTAGCTATTGCAACTTTAATATTTGTAGGCATGTAATTCTCCTTTAAGAATGAAGAGAGAGTGGCCGAAGCCACCCTCCCTCATTTGCTTATTAACCAGCACTACCGTACCAGCCACGCCAATCGGAAACACCGAAGCTATAACGCTCCCGTGCCTTGAACCGAAGGTTGCCGGTATCGAAGTCTGGCTCCATCTTGGTCTGAAGCGGTGAGCGAACGAACATTTTGGTTCCGTTCGGCACATCCGTTTTAACAAACCATGCATCCGTATCAGTGAAGCGACGGTTAATGAAGAAACCTTCAGGAACCATGCCCATGTGACGGGTAGCATTGATGGCGTTGTTGTTCGGATTAGCCTGTGCAGCACTCGTCTGAGTGTTACCGGGGCTAGAAAGAACACGATCTGCAACCGCCCAGTAATCAACCGGGATGTGCAGCGAAACAGCACTTGCACCAACCAGAATACCACGATCATCTTTGGTCTTCTGAATGGCCGTCAGGGCCGTTTCAAGAGTTGCTTCCGACAGGTCAGCCGCACTTGCACCAACCAGAATACCACGATCATCTTTGGTCTTCTGAATGGCCGTCAGGGCCGTTTCAAGAGTTGCTTCCGACAGGTCAGCCGCACCAAGAAGGTTAGACTGAAGACCATCAGAAATAGTTGGATGGGAAGCCGAGAAGAACGCAGCACCATCACCAATGGTATCAGAGAAACCATTGTTGTAGATGTTAGCGGCCTTTACCTGCTTGGTGTTTGCCATCGCACGGGCAAGACCTCTGGCACGAAGCTTCGCAAACGTGTCATACAGGTTGTCTTCCATAGCTTCTTCGGTGACTGCAAAAGCAAGCGCAACGGTTTCCGCCGTATAACGGGCCGTGTAGCTTTCCTGTGCGTCATCATAAGAAACCGCAGCACCCTCGCCTTTGGTCGGCGCAGTGCCAAAGCCAGTGAAGAGGACTTCTTCTTCAAAAGCTCTGTCCGAGTTTTCAACGTCATAAAGAGGTTCATGTTCATTATTGACCTCTCCATACTCCATTCCAAATACGGCGTTAAGACCGGGAAGGAGTTCTTTGCTAATACTAGCTCTATTAATAGCCATAATAAATCCTCCCTATTAAGCCGTAGATGCCGTGGCCGTTACGTAACGATCACGATGTTGGTTGATCCATACTTCCACAATCGGGCTAATACTAGCTCTATTAATAGCCATAATAAATCCTCCCTATTAAGCCGTAGATGCCGTGGCCGTTACGTAACGATCACGATGTTGGTTGATCCATACTTCTACAATCGGATAAGCATCGGAATCCTTTTCATCAGGATACTGAGCTTTACCAAGTACACGTACAGCAGCAGTAGCTTCCGTACCGGACGCACCATCAAGGTAGTAACTGGACTGACCCGTGGTTGTGCTACCGGAAGAAGCCGTGGAGCTTACGGTTACATTGTAGTTTTTGACAATAGCCAACTCAGCCGCTGAAAGCGACAGAGAAGCCTGAATGTAATACGTCTGATCGGGATCAGTGATTACAAAGAATTTAATGTCCGTGGCTGACACTCCACCCGGCCAATACCGGGAGAATTTCTGTTCGCCATTTTCAACATACTGACAACCCATAAAAACACCAGAGGCTTTAAGGGTAGCAGCAATGTACGGTGAGATCGTTGCAAAGTTTGCACCCGGAAGAACAACCGGATCACCAGTGAAAATGCTGTTGGACGGTGACTGCGCCTGACCCGTTGAGGTAAGCGTAATCATATCCGTGACGGCTTCGTTATTGTAGCCGCCGCCTTTTTTGCGAGCAGGAATGAAACCACGAAATGCTTTAGTAGTAGACATGTTTCATCTCCTTAATTATGGGGAATTAATCCTGAAAGGATGGTTGTCTTCCCCGTGTTGTAACAGAACGACTCGTATTAGAAATAGGCATACGAGAGTCAGAGCTTTTCATCAACTGTGCATTAACCGCATCCATCTGATCATTTGCTTTACCCTCATAAAATTTTCTACGAGCGTTCACTTTTCCGGCTGGCATTTTAACTAAGGCTACATCTCCTCGACACACAGAGCCTTGATACCTGCCTTCATCCCTCACGAAGGATGTTAGAGCCATTTCAGGAACTTCATCTGGAGTTACGAAGACCCATCCCGCTTGCAGCTTCTTGCCAACATTTGTGATGTCATCTTTACCTTGAAGGGAGATTCGTATCCAACGTAATGCCATACCTTCGTTATCAAAACGTGCTTGCACATTTTCTGGAATGGTAAGGGCATTGGGTTCTTCAAAGGTCCAATCTTCTTCTCTAGTATTCTGTTCTCTCATGTTCTCACTACGTGATTCATTTCGTGTCATATTCTTTCCTCCACGCTTACATGTTTACGTTAGTATATTCGCCATCAGCCTGATTAACTTTCAGCTTTTCGGCGGCATACTGTTCAAGTGGGATACCCCATTTATTAGCCAATCTCACGTCTTCTTTTGAGAGCTTGACTTTTTTTCCTGCGGACGGAGACGAGCGTGAAGCCCCCGATACCACTTGAGCAGGTTGTGACGTGCCTGAGTTACTTTGTTCCTCAGTTTCCTGCACACGATTTGAAGCTTGACCAAAGGCCATTTCAAGGCGGCGATCAATTTCTCCATAGAACTCTTCATCATTTGGATCATATCCTTGTTCTTTTAATTCAGCGTCTAATGCTAGAGCGGCTGCTGTTTTAACTGTGTCTTTACCAAACCACTCATTACGCTCTGCCCACTCATTTGCTTTGGGATCATAGCTAGGCTGCTGTGATTGTACAGGCTGTGGTGTAGCTGCTATTTGTTCTTCTTTTTGTTTTAATTTAGTGGCAAGGTTATTCTTATAGTTTTGAACAGTTTTTAAATCTGATTGAGCATTATTTAAAATCTCTTGTGCTTTAAGAACTTTTTCTTTATCTCCATCTTCAAAGGCTTCCATATAAGCCTGTCTAGCAAGTTCGATATTTTGAGTTAACTGTTTTTCATTTGCATTAAGACTACGAGTTGCAATACTATCTACTTCATTATCTTTAACTTTTAGATTATTTTGAAGTTCTTCGTTTTGTTGCATAAGTTTTTGAATTTGTTCTTCACGTTCTTTGCGCTGCCTAATTAGTTGTCTTATTCTTTTCTCAGCGCCTTTAGTTTCTATGCCTTCAAGTTCTTTAGGTTGCTCTTCCTTTTCTTCCTCAACAACTTCTTCCTGTACTTCTTGAACAGGTTCTGGCTGTACTTCTTCTTCTATTACTATTTCTTCTCCTTTTCTTCCTCAACAACTTCTTCCTGTGCTTCTTGAACAGGTTCTGGCTGTACTTCTTCTTCTATTACTATTTCTTCTTGTTCATCATCTTCAAGTTCAAAAGCAACTTGTGTGCTTTCTTGATTATCTTCTGGAACTGTAACAGTTTCCCAACCGTCATTCTCATTACTCATTATACTCTCCGTTGTTTACGAAACAAACGATTTACGTTTATTATATTATATCACATTATAGTGATTTTCCCAAATTAGTTAGAACCTTTTCCTAAATTAAAAGTTGGGTCAAGGTCTTTAGCATCTTCTACTTTCATAATAATCTGATCATCAAAGAGAAGAATAAGTCTGATACCCTTATAAAATAGCTTGGTTCCTGCATGTTTACCATAGCATACGTAGTCACCTACACTGCACCATGCTCCTGCTGGGAATTTTTCTTTATCCATATATGCCAAGTCTCCTAACGCTAAAACCTGTGCGACAGTGGTGAGATAAGACATATCTTCTTTAGTAGAATCTGGTAAAAGAATACCACCCTTTGTTACACTCTTAACTGTAACTGGTCTTACCAAGACATGAAATCCCGGTAGGGTGGGTAGTGGGCTGGGATCGGGGGCGTCATCCTCAGTAATCCACATATCGTTTTTTAGTGCGCCGCCTAAACCTACTTGTTGCATCTCTAGTTTTCGTCCTCCATATATATTCGTTTTTTTACAATGTCTGTTAAATTATCTCTTGCCCACTCTAGGCTGGAGATAGAACCAACAATTTGTCGATAGTGTGCGTAATCTTCCGCAGAACCATTACCCAATGTTAATCTTAAACTGTTAATTTCTTTATTGTACTCAGTTATTATTTCATCCCAAATGTCCATGCCTAGATGTACATGGTACTCTTACGGGTGGGTTTAATTGGTTTCGGGGTTTCCCATGTTTCTTTGGGCCACTCATTAAGAGAACTACGTGTGGTACGTCCACCCGTAATTCCTTCAGCATAGGGATCGCCAAAACTTTTTCCGGTATCCTTTACGTGTTCAGGATATCCTTTACCTTTCTTCATCATTTGTCATCTCCTGTTGTTGTTGAACAGCCATTTGTACCAGAGCATTCAAAGCCTGTGTATCCATGTCTGCCTTTGTTTGCATTTCTTTATCAAGCATATCTTTTATATTACGTAGTACTTCACGTTCATCTTCTTTATTTAACTTAAATTCTTCAATCATTGTTTTTGTCATCAGTTCCATTTGTTTAAGTTTTTCTTTACTGGAACGATTAGCTTCTGCATTATCTCGTTTTAGATTATCAGTTGCAGTTGCTTTCATCATATCAATGATTTGTTCATTCTCTTCAAGCTCCAGCTTCTTGTTCTTTAGTTCAAGCTCTGCTGCATTGGTTGCTGTATCTGCCTGAAGCTTCTGTTTCTCAAGTTCAACCTTGGCCTGTTCCAGAGATACCAGTTGCTGTTCAGGAGATTGAGCCATGCCCATTGCCTGATTAGCATTAAGAATTTGTTGCGCTGCTTGTGCCATAGCCATCTCAGCAGCGGCTGGATTATTTATTTGTTCAGGAGCCTGTTGCATCATCTGTTCGGCAATACCACTCATCTGTTCCTGATACTTCATAACAGAATGTTCTTGAATGTTAGCTTGAATAATAGGAGCCACACGTTCCATTATAGGATTAGCCGTTCCATTATAGGATTAGCGCCATTCATAGGGTCTTGCAGATAAGCCATCTTTACCTGTATATGTGCATCATGGTTCTGACCGGGGAAAGCTCCGATTGGAATACCTTTTGTAGCAGCCATGATATCGGATACAGGGTCCATTGGTTTAGGTTCAATCTTAGGTGGAAGTATCTCATCTGCATTCGGCATGTTAGCTGCATTAAGAATAGTTCTATTCAGGGCTTCCAGATTAAACATTCCCGGTGGTGATTGCTGTGCCATTTGCAGAGCCATGTTCGCCATCATCATACGATGTGCGTTGCTGGGAATATTAGGATCACTAACCGGAATAATATCTATGCGACCATCAAAATCCTTCTTAAAGATACTACGATCTTCATATGGAATATCATAGGGATATTCAGTGGGAAGATAGTCATAGTCAATACGGGCAAGAATACGGAACTCATCCTTCTGAGATTTATGTACTCTTTTATGAATTGCTGTGAAGAACTTACTACTAGCTTCAAGTAAAGCCATAGTAGTGCCAACGGGTCCATAGGAGGCAGCATCGGAGATAACCTGCTCCGTGCTGTCTGCAAACTTCTGTCCAGCAGTAGCTACAAAATTCAACATCTGGAATAGAGTAGAGGAAGGCTCTTTGTAGGGAAGGGGAATAATAGCCTTTGACAAATCTATACCAGTTGCCTCAACCTCCTTGAACTCGCCGGGAGCAATAGGAGAGTTGTCACCAACCATCCTCACTCCTTTAGCCTTAAATCCTCCCG
>VTLG01013654.1_pt1 | contig 12579 bp, 7 predicted proteins | sample 4694571 | NCBI WGS metagenome assembly VTLG01 (sample SAMN12604809, study PRJNA352737) | marine metagenome | biome: ENVO:00000447; feature: ENVO:00000209|ENVO:00000569|ENVO:01000036; material: ENVO:00002151; isolation source: viral sequences binned using virsorter ... | reverse complement strand
CTGTCCCATCATCCACTGGAAGAGTGAGCTGAACGGCAGCATTACTTGTTGTTGTAGCTGGACCCTTAAATGAGACGGTTCCACCGCCTGAGTCCGCTTTGATTTTTAATTCTGCCATTACGGTTTAGGATTGTCTGATTTTACTTTAGCAATGGCATCGACCCAAGTTGTTGTGCCATTCTTTTTGTCCCAGTATTGCATATCTAATTGTTCACCTAGTGAAGGATAAGCTATAGATCTATCTCTTTCATATTTTTTAGCGTCATAAGCTGATTTTATTTTATCAGCTTCAGCTTGTACTTTTGCGTTATCAATAGTTATAGGATTACCAGATGCATCAAATACACCTTCGTTATCTTTAATTGTAACAGCATTTGGATAAGCAGCACGTACTGCTGTATGATCATATGCAGCCATTATACATCTACCTCCATTAATACAAAAGAAACTCCATTACTATAAGATCCATCATCATCTCTTCCACCACATGTAGGTGTAGGACCATCTTTATTTTGAGCTTGAAGAGCATAAGTTAAAGTACTACCTGCACTTACACCATGTGTATCTAGGAAAGTAATTTGTCCCATATCTGCAGCATAAGCACCTGGACCATAACCATTAGTCTCCCAAGGATGTAAGTATGTTGCTTTACATAATGTAGACCATACATCAGTATCTGATCCACTGACAGTTCTAACTACTCTAAATAAAGCATTACCATCGTTTGTCCCATTATGCTGGCCTTCTACACCAAACGTACAGGAAACCATAACTAACATTTGAGTTCCTGTTTTTTGAATAGTAATGGTGCCTGTTTCAGCCATATCTACATATGACGAACTAGTTGTAGTTTTCTTTCCTGATGACCAAGTGCTCCAAGTCTTTAATATTTGACCTCCACCAGCTTCTTGCCAGCTGTTATCCCCTCTTAAAAAGTTACCAGAACCTGCTGTTCCAGTTGTTGATAATTCAGCTACTCCAATAGCATCGTCTGCTACTTTCACATTTGTGACAGCATTCGTTGCAAGAGCATCTGTATCTACTGTGCCGTCTGGTATACCACCAACGGCTAAGTTTGTTACTGTTCCGTTTGTTCCGAGGTTAATAGTACCTGCAGAATTGGAACCGTCAATTACTATTCCCATTAGCTAACCACCCAGTTTCCGTTTACAGTTACAGTAGCATTGACCGTTACAGGTCCGACACTGTGTGCTCCTTTACCAGAAGCAATTGTATAGTTATTAGATATTGTTTGATCGTTCTCAAATATACATCCATCAGCTACAGCACCAACAACATCAGCCCATTCAGGGTCATTAGCACCTTGTTTTAGATACTGACCTGCTGTACCTTTAGCAAGCCTCTGGTCTCCAGACGCATCTCTAAAGAGGATATCGCCTCTAGCTGATAAAGGTGTAGTATATTGAGCAGGTGAAGCCCATGTCAGTTTATCTGTACTATCTTTATATTGTAAGTATTGCCCATCACTTGCTGTATTACTTATATCAAGTTTGACTTCTGCAATAGAATCGTCAGCTATAGTTGTATCAACTACTTGCCAGCTATTATCTCCTCTTAAGAAGGTTGTATTACCTGCAGTACCAGTGGCTGAAAGCTCAGCGATACCTACAGCATCATCTGCTAAAGCAGCGTTAACTATAGCATTATCTGCTATATGCTCTGCACCAATAGCATCGTCTGCTATCTTAGCACTAGTAACAGCATCAGCTCCAAGTTTATCAGTAGTTACTGAAGCATTCTGTAGAATAGCTGTAGTAACACTATTATTACTTGGAGTACCTATATTTACTGAGGCTCCGATGTGGATGATGAAGTAATCACTACCACTAGCAGGAGCGGAACTAAACAGAATAGAACTACCATCAACAGCAAATCCCTCGCTTGGTTGGGAAGTTCCAGAGTTAGGTTTCTGAATGACTCCATTGACAGAAACAATAAGTTGCTGTGCATTGCTTGGTACATTACTGAGTACGAATCTATAAGCTGAACCATTGAATGATGCACTATTACCACCTGTACCAGAATAACTAGAAAGTGTGCTGATAAAGAAATTACCAACAGAACTCACAACTGAGTATGTAGTATTTCCTAAATCATATACCTTCATCTCATTAGCTGTGGTATCAAACCACAAATCACCATCTTGTAAAGCAGAACCATCTACTTGTGCAGAAGGTGCGCTAGATGCTACTTGATATCTACTATTAAAATCATTAACAAGTGTTTGAGCAGTTGCTACTCCAGCTTCATCTACTACTAGTCTATGGTAATCATAGGTATTTAAGGTACTAGTTGTCTGTACCAACATACCTTTACCAGCTGCTATGGTAGTATTGTTGAGGGAGGAGTCGATCCCGTTAATTGTGACAGTAGACCCACCAAGTGTTCTACCAGTTGTACTAACACCTGAACCATTAACAACAATACCGCCAGCGTCTGCAATGGAAACAATAGTACCAGCGTTATCACCAGAATCAGGGTTAGTGTTGGGGAATTTAAGTTCATCTGCTATTGGGACAAAGTTACCACCATCAACATTTATTCCTGCAATGGCATCGTTAACGGCTTTTGCAGTCGGTAACTGAACGTCAGTAGAACTTCCGCTAACCGATGTGACAACGCTTTTACCATCAAGCAAATTAAGCTCGGCAGTAGTCGAAGTAATAGCGGTAGAACTGGCAAGAATACTAGCGGTAGCACTAGGCATCCCAGCAAGAGGCGTGAGCTCTGCGTCAGCCAGTTTAGCAGTCGTGACAGCATCATCAGCAATTTGATCAGTTCCTATAGCATCGTCAGCAATCTTAGCTGAAGTCACAGCATCAGCTGTAATAGATGCAGTATCTACAGCATTATCAGCGAGCTCAGAAGCTCCGACAGCATTAGCTGCTATCTCACTAGCTCCTACAGCTCCAGCCGCAATATGATCAGCAGTAACTGCTTCATCAGCAATCTTAGCTGAAGTTACAGCATCAGCACCAAGTTTAGCAGTAGTTACTACAGCATCACCTATATCAGCTGTGGCAATTGTACCTGTAGCAATACTATCAGATGTTATAGCACCTGTTGCTATCTTTGCTGTGGTTATAGCATCGTCTGCAACCTTAGCTGTAGTAACAGCATTATCAGAAAGCTTTGCACCAGTAACATTAGCGTCTAATATCTTAACTGTTGTTACAGCGTTTGATGCTAAGTTAGCAGCAGTAATTGTACCAGTACCGAAGTTATTACTATTGATAGTAACATCGTTTGGTAACTCACCAGCTCCTAACTTCGCCATTGTTATAGCGTTGTCAGCAATCTTTGCAGTAGTAACTGCGTTATCAGCAATATCAGATGTACCAATTCCAGATGCTTGGATCTTAGCTGAAGTAATTGCATTATCAGCTATATCAGCTGTAGCAATAGTTCCATCTAATATCTTAGCAGATGTAATGACACCATCTTTAATATCTGCTGTTTGGATTAATTGATCTTGTTCTTCTTGGGCGGAGTAAAGTAATTGTAATTCGTTATTATTTAAGTCTGTTGCTCTGATAGATGATCCTGCAGCAAAGGTGGCTTTGGATGTGCTTACATCAGTATCTCTATAAATATGTATGACAACGTTATTAGCTGGGACATTACCGCTAGTAAAAACGATATTAGTACCAGTAACGTTATAATGTGATCCTTCAGTTTTTGCTACGCCATCCCAAGTAACCTTGATGTCTGACGTTTTATAATATGGAAATGTATACGCGAAACTTGTGGTGGAAGCATTCCCCGTATAATAGTGTTCAGTTGTTAAAATAGCCATAAGTTAATATTTAATACAGGCTAAAAGAGCCACGTTCCTTGGTCTTGTTTCAGTTCCACCACCTACTTGGTTTTGAACTGATATATTGTGGGTGTGTACACTATTTGTAGTATCAACAGTAATGGTATGTGTGTGAGCACCAGCTGATGATGTAGCTACATTAGTACCGTCATCATCATCCCTCGCTGCCTCATGCATCCAATCATATTGATTACCGTCGTAATCAGGAGATGTTTCGACTGTAGTATTATGTGTATGAGCCCCAGTTTCTGAAGAACTAGCTGTGTGAGTGTGAGATCCATCAGTACCAGTTGTTGCTACGTGGTTATGACTTTCAGCTTGTTGACTTTGTGTAGATCTAATCGCTCTACTACCGTCAATATTACGTCCATCATCCCAACCTCTTATAAATTCACCACGTAAATCAGGTAATGAACCACCTACTATAGCATATAAACCAGAATAATCTGCAGCTACACCTTGTACAGTTCCACTACCATTTGGGATACTATCACCATTAGCTTTTAAATAGCCTGTAGGAGCTGTATTACCAGCATACCATATCACACTACCAGGAGGGTTGAATCCGTATCCTGCAGCTGCTGTTTGATTTATCTTAGTAGGGTTTACAGCGTCGTCTGCTATTTGTAATGTACCTACAGCATTGTCTGCTATCTTATCTGCAGTTACAGCATCGTTATTTATCTTAGCTGTTATAACTGCATTAGCTGCAAGTTGTGCTGCAGTGATAGCTAAACTAGCAAGCTTCTCACCAGTAATATTACCATCGATAATTTCATTAGTACCAACACTATTGTCAGCCATCTGAGCTTGGGCGATAGTATTGTTTTGAATAGTCCAGTCAGAAGAACTGTTAACCTGTATATCACCTTTATCTCCTAAAGAGAAAGACACAGAGTTATCGTCTTTTAAAGTACCAAACTCTTGTGCAGCATACAGTAATTGAGTATTGTTCTCATTAAGGTCTGTAGCTCTAATTGAACTACCAGATTGATAGGTGGATTTGATTGCGTCTATGTCTGTATCTCTAAAGATACGAACCACTGCATTATCAGCAGGAGCTGTGTTGAAATTGACAACGGTGTTAGCACCTGATTGAACGATTGTATAGTCAGTGGTTAGTGACTTTGTAACGCCTGCTAGTTGTACCCTTAGATCAGCAGTGCTCATAAAAGGGAAGGTAACAGAGAAGTCCCTGTTACCTGTTGTCGTTTGAGTGTGACTAACTTCCGTTATGTATGCCATTATTTAGCCATGTTAAGTGTTTCAGTTAATCCGGCAGCATCGAGTACTGAATCGATATCACCTTTTTTCTGGTTTAAGTTATTTTCATATAAATTATATTCACGTTCTCTAAGTCCAGATCTCATTGGCTCTTGCAAGGAATCTTCTGCTAAACGTTTAGCTTTAGCATAAGCTTGTTTAAGTTGAAGAAAAATTGTTGCAAATTTACTAGAATCTAAAACATCTGAAGGAATCATACCTCTACGTTGAGCTTGTATGATACTTTGAAAACCTTTATAGGTAGTACCATCAGGCGAGGTGTAAGTAAGTTTCTCAGCTAATTTCATAATTCTATTAATTTCTTGTTTTAATACTCCCTGCTCTCCCATTTTAGTATTGATTGCTGTAATCTCATGATTTTCTAATAATGCTCCTCTCTGACTAAGACGCATCATAGGATTACTATTGAATTCAATATCAATAAGGAATTGACGTTCTTTAGATGGTAAGCTAGTGACTTTTGCTGGTCCTCTATTCCAAACTCTAAGGAACCAGTTATCTTCTTTACCTATTTCCCTACCGTCAATAGGATCAACTACAGAAGATAAAGCACGTTCAGGATCTACAAGATCTAAGAAAGCATTTCTATTCCTCAGAGAATCGTTTAATTCAGTACGAATTTGACGTAACTGAGGATACATAAGTTTACCTAGCTCATTTCTTGCACTACCTAAAGGTACTAAGTTATTACCAAAGTTAGATAAGAACCTCATAGCTGCAGCTCCATTCCCTTGCAGAACATCATACATAGGTTCTAATTGAGATAAAACTGATCTATTAGTAATTGCAGAACCTAATACAAAAGCAAGTTTATTATATAAATCTTCTTGGACAGCAGTAGATAAACTATCAAAATTATCTACAACATCAATTGTTAAAGATAACCAATCACCTATAGGACCCATCCACTCATAACTAACTTGTTTATTAGTACCTGGTACTTTACATGACTTAGGTTTCCATCCACTACGTACTCTCATACGTTGTCTAGACTTATCATAATGACCATTACCAGTACATCTATCATTAACAGCTGCCATTCCTGCAGCAGTGACAAATAAACTACCTATAGCAGCCTTACCTTTGGTTTCATATCGTAACATTTCAAAGGTTTGTTGAGCGAATTCATCTATTGGTTTACCTTTACTTTCTAATATAGCTTTAATCTCATCAAATGAGAAATCAGCTAGTCGCTTCCTACCTAGTGGTCCCCACATTTTATGATAATCAGCAGATAATACACCTGCAGGACTCCATTTACCGAATGTATCTATAACATTTGCAGTAGTTCTAGGGAACCAAATGAATGTTCTAGCAGCTGGGAATCGTTTAATAAAATTATTCATCCCTTCTACAACAGGTGAATCAGCATTTAAAGCTATCTCACTCGTTGCTGCATCAACAGCCTTATTACTAATCATACCGTTAGAATCAAAAAAACTATTATAAACTTCGTCTACAGCAGCTTTAAAATTCTTATCAGTAATAACTTCGCCTGATTGAGCTAATTTATTAAAAGCTATATACTTAGCTTCTGTATTAGCCATAACTGATTTAGTAAAACCATCAAGTGCGGTCATGGAGTTACCTCCAAATCTAAGTATAGGATCTACTGATAAAGCATCAAGGTCTTCATATACTTTCAGTAACATTCTCCCACCTTCTTCACCGTTTTCAGCAGCTGCATCAGACCAAGCTCTCAAGGTTTCTAACCCTTTCTCAGTTTCTCTAGCGATATCTCCACGCATAACATAACTAACTTCTTTAGGATTAGTAGATGCTTTCCTAAAAACCAATCTCAAATGATCGAAAGATTTCTGTATAGTATCATCTAATGCAAAGTGAGCTACCATAGCTTTCTTAGCTGCTACTATATCACCTTGAACTACAGCTCCTGTTACAGTAGCCATACCTTTACCTAACAAACCAGTTAAGTTACCTACACCAGCATTAATAGGAGTTGCTATAGCAGATAATGCAGAGTTAAATATATTACTCCACATCGCTTTATTGATAATAGAAGGTACTTCTGGATTAGCATCATAAGCTGCCTTCTTAAATGTAGCTAAATTATTACCTGCCCATTCATGAAGTTTAAATAAAGTATCAACATTACCATCAGTAAATTCATTAGCTAGTAGTAATGGTCTAATAAATTCAGGATTCTCTCTAGCAACAGACTTTAATGTATTAGTCCATGCCTTAGCTCTAGGTATGATCTCTGTCATTTTAGCAGTGCTACTATCTAAAATAGTTTCAGCAGCTGCATTCATAATTTCAGCATCTCCAGTATCTACAGCAGATTGCCAAGCCCTCATCTTAGCGAACATAGAGCCTGATTCAAAGTTAGCTAAACCTTTCTCTACCAGTAGAACTTCTAGACGGTCTGCCATTAGATCGATAGTTCTATTAACAGAAGACCCATCTTCCATAAGTCTAGCACCTTCAGAGAAGTCTGCAACTTGTCCAGCTTCTGCAGTAACTAGATATGCTCTAGCTTTCTGAACATCAAGGTCTAACATCTGAGCTTTTAAATCCTTAATAGCTCTACTGATACCTTTCTTACCTACAATTCTAACTGCTGAATCATCGACTGATCTCTTGAATTCATCTAAAATTCCAAGTATATCATCAGGTTCAACTCTAGGATGTAAGAGTGTAGCTGCTAAAGTTCTACCAGCTTTCTCTATCATTCGTTCAGTAATCTTTGTTCCAGATCTTAATCTCTTACTAAACTTACCAGCCTTCTTAAGTTGAGCTGTTACTTCACTAACAAGTGTACGATTAGTTAGGTTAGTAATTTCAAGTCCGTCTTGTCTAAAAGATTCACTGATAATATTACCAAGCCTACCCCAACCAGATTCTATATTATATTGAATTTGAGCAGCATCAGCAGCAACTCCATAAATACCATCATCATCAACAGTTCTGACTAAGGTTTCACCCTCATCAAACATAGGCCAGTTAGGAGGTTCTTCACCATTTCGTAGGTAACGCTCACTAAGTTCATTTAATGAATTCTCTTTTCTAGCATAATTTCTAAGAATAGTATCCTCTGTTATATTATCAGAGAATTTGATATCTGTAAATTGATCTCCAACTTTTATCTCTTTACCAGAGGAATCAATAAATTGACGTGTTCTAGTAATACTTCTACCAGCTTTAGTTAAGTAAGCTATACCTTCAATAATACTAGCAAAGATACTAAAGATAGCACCTTCATTAACATTCTTAGCACGTTTCTCACCTGCTGAATCATCTTCGTTTGTAGCTATACTATTAGGTATAAATTGAAATGTCTTAGGCCAGAAGTTTTTAAGAACACCCATCAGGTTATCATCCTTCTGGTTTTGTTCTGCTACATAATCAACTGCAGCACCACTACCTACATCAATACCAAACTTAGCAAACCATTCAAATGATTTACTGTTACCTAATTTTTGTAACCAAGGTGCTGCCCCACCTGCTGCCCTCAGCTTAGCTCCAGAAGTCAACATCATACTTCTAAGACCAAGGGATGGTACTACAAGTCCTGATATATTTCGTAAAGCTGTATACACGTTACTTTCGTATGCAGGTAGTTTAGGTAAACCGTCTCCAGGTATTGCATCTTCTGGATCAACTAACCAATTTAAAGTATCTATAAAAGTATCTGTTATACCAACTAAAGGTGCTGCATTTTCGTACATATTTCGAGCAGTACCTTCAAGTGTATCTTGTACAAAACCTGTAACGCCAGGTCTGTTTACTGGTTGACCAGCTTCTGCACGATCTGCGTAGACTTGCTCCATACCACGGATTCCGCCCGTGTTTTCTCCTTCCGTAGAAGATGGCTGTATTTCAGATTCTTGTGGAGTATCCGTAGATACTTCTTGTTCTGAGTCTAGAGTTATTTCATCTAGATTATAATTTGTTGCCATGATTATCCAATATTGGGATTTAAGTTAACTCCTGGACCTCGATACTTTTCATTGTTTATCATCTCTTTTGTTTTGTTAATAAAGTCTTCTTCTCTTTTTTCTTTTTCAGCTTTCTCAATTAGAGCTGGGTTCGGGAACAGTTCTGAATATGATATCCATCTTTGAATTTCATTCGAAGATAAGGAATCAAATCCTGATCTTTGTGCTTTAAGTCTTAAAGTATTAAGATCTTGAATTTTAGCTTCATTACCTTTTGGCTGCTGCTTTAAACTTTCAAGTGTTTGCTCAGCTCCTTCAATTAGTATCTGCTCTGGTAATTGTTTAGTATTTAATTTACTTATATTAAAATTACCTTTAAAAGCTACATCTTTTGGATCTTTACTATTGAGTACAGCATCTATAGAATAACCTAGTAGTTTACTAATATTATGCTTCGGATATTTACTTGCAATATAAAGCATCTCAGGTGAAGGCCTGCCCGTTTCTACATATCCTGCAAGCATCTCTCTACTAAATATTGCTCCTGCTTTTTTAAAATTTCCTCTATTTTTATTATTCTCAAAATTGAGATCCCACTTCTTTACATTGGTTGGATTATATTTAACATCATATAGTTCTTGATAATTAAATTTAGTTACCGAATAATTATCTGTATAATTTGTATAGTCACCTTCAACACCATCAACTGAAAATTTACCAGCATTTGGATGGTCGGGCGCCACACCAAAACCATTGTCAGCCATATAAGTTCTGGTTTCTATTTTACTCTCCTCTAATAATCTTTGATAGTTTGGAGTCTCACCTCTAGCTTTTGCTTCTGAAACTTTTTGAAAATAAAGTCCCCTAAAATACCTCTGAACATCCTGTTGAACTGATTTTGTAGCATCTGTAGCACCTGCAAGTGCAAACGGACCTGTCTTTCCTTTTGATATTGTACCATCAAAATGATCGCCCTTGAAATCTACAGCCTTTATTGCATTAAATTGATCCTCTTCCATTTGTAATAAAATGTTTCTAGCTGCAATATTAGGTATCTTTTTAATTTCCTCTTTTGATGCAGTAAGAGTCCCTTGTTTTATTCGCTCAGCATAGTTTGTAAGTACTCTCTGAGTCTCTTCTTTACTTTGATCGTTATTAGCAATAAGTTCTAACTCTTCAATCTTTTTATCTCTATTTTTTAATGGTAAGGATCTAAGTCTAATCATTGCATTATTATACTCAGTCGTACCAAATTTTAAATTACCTCTTTCCGCTTGTTGATAATACGATGCATAACTTTGTTCACCTAAACCTTGTAATTGAGTATATGTCATATTCTCTCCGGCTTCTATTCCTTCAAGAACACGTTCTTCCCAACCTTCTAATGCTTTACCACCTAAATAAACATCTTTAAAAGTTTTACCAATACCAGTATCTACAGCTACCGTTTTACCATTTACTGTTTTATAATCTTTAACCTCACCATTTACTAATAGTTCGAAACTAGCTCTACTAAATCTTCTACTTCTACCTAACTGACTTAGATTATTTAAAAATTCTTGAGTTGCTTTTTGTTTAGCTGTTAAGCCACCTTTAGCTGAATCATCGCTAAAAAGTAGCATATTATTTCTTATTTCACTATGAGCGAATTGAGCTAAATCCGTTCCAGAAGTTATATCTGCTGATGCAAATCTCTCATTAAATCTATTTACACGTCCTGTTTGAGCTTTAACATTAGCAGCATTTTTACTAACATTAGTAGTTGTAAGAACTTTACGTTCTATTTCTAAATCTAATGATTCAATTATACCATCACTATAACCTAACTCTTTTAATCTACCTTTAACCCATGAACGTTGTTGAGCTTCTTTACCAATAGGATCTAATTTTTGATATGTCTCCCAACCACCGTCATGTTGAATACCAGCCTCAATGGCATCACGACTCATTAAACTTAATTCATCTCTAGATGAAAGCTCCATATACTTCAGGTGTTCGCTACCCGTAAGTGCTGCAGCTTCTCTCATTACTTCTTTATAAAAATCACTATCTTCCTCATGTCCAGCGTTTCTTAATGCTGCGCCATAAGTTTCAAGTCGTGAAGTATCTTCGAACTTAAGTCCTTCAGCTCTAAATTTATAATCATTCCTAATAGCAAACTTTTGACTAGCTGATTTCTCATTCCATTCTTTCTTAAGTTTAGCTTTTCTAGCAGCATCTACAGCTGAAGCTATTTGTTTTGAAAATTTAGCTAGAGTACCTACACCTTCGATAACTTTTACTACAGGTTCAACACCTTTCTCAGCCTCTACCATCTGTCGATCTCTTTCTCTGAGATTCGCATGATGTTCTGCTAACTGATTAGTCTGTCTCTCATAAATCGGGCCTAACTCTTCATCCCATTTAGTAGGAGCAATAGGTTGGTAAAAATTCCGTACTGCCATTATACTACCTCCTTAAATTGTACATCAATGAGATTGTAATCAACATTAAAATATCCATCAGGTGATGTACCAACTGCTTCTGGTACAACTTTTAAAACTTCCTCAGCCATAGTACCTATATATTGTTTAACTTGACCAATGTAATTAAATTTATAAATACCTAAACCAGATATTGATTCGCCTATCTTTTTAATATTTTCTTTTAAACGTCTATCAGAAGGTTTTGGAGCATAGAATGTTGATACAAGACTAGTTCCTGCATTAATAATTTGTAGTGCATCCATAAATGCAGCATGTCCTACATTATGTCCAACTGGTTTAGGAGGTAACATACCTGGTACTTTAACAAAAGCATTGCTAGCAAACATTTGCATTTGCTCAGATCTAGCTTGACTAGCTGCTTGTGCTCCTAATTTATTCATTTCAGTGACAGCATTACCTAATTGATGAGCCATATCATGACCTTTCTTAAGGTATGCACCAAGTTCAACTGCTGCTATTCTATCTGCAGATCTACCTAAACGACCAGCTGCTTTAAATTCATCACCTGTATTTTTAGATAGATATTCTTGTTTATCAGTAAAACTTTTTTGAAGCATTTCGTCAACTAACTGACCATGCTTTTCTTGTAGCTGAGTATAGGCATTAGCTAACCCTAAGTTACTAGCATCTATACCTTGTTCATATTGGACACGTTCAACACCAGTCATACTGATGGTTTGCATCCATTCTTTTTCTCTTTTATCGAGCTTATACTGATAATCTCGTTTTAGCTGCTTATTGGCAGCTCTAGCTTTAGCACCTAAGCACACGGCAAAACTCTATAAAGGTTAATTTGTTGGGTCCATGTTCAATCTCTCTTAGAAATTTGAACCCTAGGAATTGAAGCAACTTTAAATGTACTTTGTTACGTTTATCTACGATATTCCAAAGTAACTTGTCTTCTTGACGTTCAACATAACGCTTTGCCTCTCGAACAAAGGTCATGGGATAGTCATGAATAGCGGTTGTACATAACATCCAGATCTGTCCTCCGTCATCTACTCCAGCCATACCTGCAGTCTTGCCGTTAGGCACTACGAAGTATACACAGGAGGGTTTCTGAACAGCATCA
>VTLG01011881.1_pt1 | contig 12579 bp, 13 predicted proteins | sample 4694571 | NCBI WGS metagenome assembly VTLG01 (sample SAMN12604809, study PRJNA352737) | marine metagenome | biome: ENVO:00000447; feature: ENVO:00000209|ENVO:00000569|ENVO:01000036; material: ENVO:00002151; isolation source: viral sequences binned using virsorter ... | reverse complement strand
TGAAATACAGTTAGCAAATAAAAATTTTGATGAATTACAAAATTTTGTTAAAAATGATTTTTTGTTTTTAAATGCAAAAATACAAAAATTAAATAGGCTTAATCTTGCTGTAAGGTTAAACAACCATAATGTATTAAGGCATGGTATATGGTCGTTAAATACGCCTTATACGGTGCAAGAGTTGTATCCAAGGGTACAGCATTTAATAACCAAATATGATTTTGATTGGTTCTATAGTAAAATACCACACAGCCCAGATAACATTAAGTATGATGGCCAAGCTGATCATTATTTAGGTTATCCTTTTGATCATACACTATATGAAAAAACCAAATACAGCATAGTTGCAGAAACTCATGTAGAAAATAATGATGCATTTATGATAACTGAAAAAACTGCAAGAACAATTATTAATAAGCATCCATTTGTTATGGCTTCGACACCAAGATTTTTAGAAAAACTTCGTGCTAGAGGATATGAAACTTTTAATAGTTTGTGGTCGGAAGATTATGACAAAGAATTTGATGATGAAAGACGTATGCAAATGATTGCTGATACAGTCAAGTACATCTACAATAATCCAATTGATTGGGTTAGGGCGTATACTATATCAAAACACAACTATTCTAGACTGCAAAGACGCTATGACGAAGCAGTAGGTAGACTTTCTCAGACCCTATAAATATAACTATGTACGTCGAACCTCATGAGTTAAGGACCATCCAGTGGGAACCAACTAGCTTCTGTAATGCAAATTGCATAGGTTGTCCAAGAACTGACATGGAAACTATGTTAACACGACCACACATTGTGGCACTGCAACGACACGCCACACAGCAAGAAAGTAATGCTTTTATTTCCTCTGTTATTGACGAAAGATTAGAAAAACTACACTTGGTGATTTACAATGGTGATATTGGAGATGCAATGATGCATCCAACCATTGATGATATTATTATAGAAATAGAAAAGAAACGTCCAGATGTAGTTCAACATATTCATACAAATGGTGGCGGAGCATGGTATAAAAAATTTGAAAAGATTGCACAACACGTTAATGGAGATCTTACAAAGAATATATTTTTTATATTTTCAATTGATGGTTTAGAAGACACTAATCATTTGTACAGAAGAAATGTACAGTGGAAACACATTGTAAAAAATGCAGAAATATTAAGGAAACACAATGTACATGTGCGTTGGAGAATGAATAGATTCCAACACAATGAACATCAAATTGATACTGCACGTCAAATGGCTAAAGATTGGGGTTGGGAGTTTTCTATAAACCATGGTACATGGGGACATGAAAAAGTTGCTAAACTTCTTCATCAACCTAGTAATCCATCATTGTACAAAGAAAAGTTAAATTTGTGGCAAGAAGGTAAGTTCTTAGAATTTAGAGAAGATGATTATGAATATTTGTCAACACCTCAAACACCTTTCAAAGATACATGTGTATGGAAACAGGATAAAGAAATACAAGTGGTAAGTGATATGACTGTATGGCCTTGTTGCTGGACAGCACACCATCATTATCAATACTGGGTTGATAACGAAAAGATTTGGAATCAAGAAATGGTAAGTCCTAAAAGTACAATTGATGTTTCTAAAAATTTAAAAGACATCAAACAATGGCAAGAATTCATGAGTATAGACAAAACAAAAAAATACTTAGATAATAAAGATATTAAAATTACAAATGATCATTTAATGTATGATGTATTAGTAAGCGATACATTTAAACATATCGATAACAATTTAAAAACTAACGGAACATTCAATTTAGATCTTTGTTCTGAAACATGTAGACAAATTCATAAAGCATCTGCTTCACAATAGGTAACTGACTACGTCAGTTAGTATTATTGTTAACTAACGTTAACAATCTTTTTTATTCTTTTCTATAAGGTAATTATAAAGTACTATCAAAATACATTGTATCGTATCATACAGAATCAGTCATGACTCACCCAGCTACGGGTGAGTGGTAACTTCGCATCATACGAGATCACGCCATTCTAACTTTACAGTCCTACGGAAGCGGTTGGCCGGTACTCCCATCAACTGCGTCTCATCCAACGGAATCACTGTGTGTAAAATAAGTTAGCACTACACACATGATTGGGGTTGCTTTTTCTCAGAGCCCCATCATTTAGCAGATATTAGCCTAGGTCGTGCAACGTCAGATTCACCACCTACTTGTTTCGGCGCATTTCTGAGATATTTCTATCAATGTTGTTGCTATATTGCCTGTGTTAGCCTAAAAGAGTTATTGTTTTTGTAGATATTAGCCCTATTAATTAAAGTATAAGATTAAACGGGGCCAAAAGTCAACCAGAATTATATAAGTTGACTAAATTTTTTTTTGGTTGTATACTAAAACAATGAAAGAAGTGCTTATATCAAACATTAGAGGCGAAGATGAATATGGGAATCCTATATTCATTGATAGAATATATGGTTCTGGACCAACACAACGTCTTATACAAAAAGATGCAACAATATATCAAGGTACATTGACTAAACGTAGAATTACAGTAAAACGTTTAACCAAAGAAGGCAGTTTTAATTCACATGTTTGGGAAACAGCAGATGGGAGATGGTTTGACAGAGGTGGTATGCCAATTGAAAAACCAGAACAGTTAATAAATGACAAAGAAGAGTCAACAGAAACATCAAGCATTGATGGAAATACTGAAACATGATTATAACGATAAAAAATATAAACCAAAAGACATTAAACATTTTTCAGACATAATGCATGATATAAAATTAAAATTATTAAGAAAGGTCATTAAAAAATGAATACTTGTTTATCGATATTAATGGCAGTATCAATGCATATAGGACTAGAAGGAAACTATAATAATATCCATCCTCATGCAAGATGCCAAATAGACAATACTATAACTGGTGCGTTTTATAATAGTGAAGAATCAATTAGTATATACGCAGGTAAAGAATTTGAAATAGACAGATTTGTAAAATTAGAAATAGGCCTAGCAACTGGATACAGTGGAGGAGATATTGTACCTTTTATGAGATATACAGATAGAGGCTGGTTCATAGCACCTGCATATGAGTACGATGAAAAAAACATAGGATTAACTTTTGGTTATGAATGGAAATTAAAATGAGTGGAGCAAAATCCAAAAACAAAGGCAAAGCATACGAAAGAGATGTTGCAAATTTTTTAAGTGAACTGTATGGAGAGTCATTTACAAGAGTACCATACAGTGGTGCATTTGTTGGTGGTAAAAATATTGTAAGAACAGAAACACTTTCTGAAAATCAAACAAGAGGATTTAAAGGTGATATTATTCCACCTGATTCATTTCCGTTGTTAGTTATTGAAGCAAAAAATTATGGTGAACTACAATGGCATAATCTAGCACTTGGTAAAGAAGTAAAACAGTTAGATAGTTTTATTGAACAAGCACAAGAGTCATGTGAAGAAAATGATAAATGGTTGTTATGTGTTAAAATATCAAGACAAGGCGAGTTTGTGTTGTGGGATCCAAAACAATGGAACAATCTAAAACACTCTAAAGATTATAAACAGTTCCATTATATTGAATATAAAGATTTTTGGCAATTAAATTCTGATGCTGTTAAACAACAGTCTACTTAAACAACTACTTGACCGGACTTTTTAAATCTTTCGGAATTTTCTCCGATGTATTTAACAATGTCATTACGGTCTGTATCGGAAAGAGACCACGCTTCTTCCCAAGTAATAGAACCCCTCATGTACCAACAAATTTCAGTTATTTGATTTTTGATAGCACTTCGTTCTTTTTCTAGTTTTTCAAAGTAGACATTTATTTCGTCTGGCTCAGCCTTTAAGAGCCATCTGCGAAAAAATCCGAAGCATTAAATTCAACTTCAGTTGTCCATACATTTTTACAGCTTTCTTTTTCACATTGCATTTCCATTTTCTTTTCAATGTCAAGTGAATTGATTTTTCCAAGTAGATCATCAATTTGTTTTGCCGCCTTTGAATCAATGTTTTGTATAAATGCAAATATCTCGTTTGGATCAGTAACTTCGTCACCATCTGGTGTTGCAACTTTAACAATACTTCTTGATAGTAAAGATACACTCATGTCAGCCATTCTTCTAAAACTTTTGTTATAGATGGCCATACTCTCTGAATTAATTTCTTTATCTTTTTGTAAGTTTTGTAAAGTTTTTGTTTCATCAAATGCCGCCAATGCCGCTTCTGTTTGCATAGCATAGTTGTAAGGTTTGATATAAACTGTTACGCCAGTATCTAATTTAATTGGATATTCTGAGTCTAACATTTTTGCAGTTGGAAGTATGTTTCTTAAGTTTACAGTTCCTTGACTCATACTTTTGCATTTTGGACATTGAGCAGTGATTTCGTGTTCGTCACCGTTGGTAGCAATTTTGATAGCTATTAACAATGTATCAATATCTGTAATTGGTAATTCTGAAGGTTCTTTAATTCCCGGAACACAACTTTTTATTACTGATGTTACAGCCTCACCATTCAGCAATGCATCTGGATTCTTGATCATTGTTTCATCACGACCAGTCATTGCCATAATAGCAAGTTCACCACTCATTGATTGTTCCATATCAGGATTAAATGCACCCTGACTTGGTATACGAACATACAATTTTGGTGCTCGATAGTATTTCGATAATTTGCTTTCTGTTGTCATTTTTTGTTTCCTATTATATACGTATATAACTATTACGATAAATATTTATGTAATAGTAGTACTTATCTACTTAATTATATGGGTATTTAATGAAAAATGGCTGACGGCGACAAAATTACAATAGAACAGATAAATTGGGATGATTCCAATCTTCCTAAATGGGCCACTGAGGCAACGCAATTAAAAATTGCCAAAGCCTTAGGAGCAATGGATAAAACTGATGATGAAGAACTAAAACAAAGCAAAAAACAAACACAGTCTTTAAAAACAGTTGTTGACCAGGTAAAAGAGTTAAACAAAAACAGTTCAGAAAATTCAAAAAAACTGGTTGCATCATTGAATAAAAAAGGTGGAGATTATACTAAAGATTTAGTTAAGAAAAATATTCAAACTCCATTTAAATCAGTTAACATGGTAATCCAAAAATTTGCTGGTAAACTTGGTTTAGTTGGTGCGGCGCTTGGTGCAGTTGCAACAGCAGTTGGATTTGTGATTGGTAGATTAAAACAATTTACAGATGCATTTAGAACTGTGTTTTCAATGGGCTTTAGATTTGAGCAAGGTGCTATGGGATTAGCCAAATCGGCATTGAGAGCAGAAATGGGGATACAGGAATACACAGAAATTCTTGGCAGATTCTCAACAGCAGTTGGGGTTATTGGCACAGACTCATTCAACAATTTAAATGTTGCACTTAGAGATAACTTAAAGACACAAGGCTTATTAGGTATGAGTCTTGCAGAGTTGACAGAATACACAGGTGATTTTGCTGATCAATTATTAGGTGCAGGTGTGCTTAATGAAATGAATAATGAAAAACTTGATGAAATGGCAACCACGTATCTTAAAAATATTACAGCATTTTCACAATTAGCTAAAGTAAGTAGAGATCAAATTAGTGCTACTATAAAAGCGTCAGTGTCAGTTGAAGCTTTTGCTAACAGACTTGGTACACTAGGACCTATTGCACAGAGAAATGTTTTACAATCAGCACAAACTATTGCTGGTATGTTTGCAGGACTTGGCACAGAGTTTGGTGATCAACTTGCAACAACATTTACAACTGCATATGGACGAGGTGGTTTGTTCTTTACAGAAGCTGGTAGACAATTACTTGCTGTTAACAGAGATTTATATAATTCAATGAGTGGTATTATTAATAATTTAGAAACTATGACAGATGATGATGCCGCCAAATCAGCAGTGGCTATGTTTGAAGCAATGGAAAATGTATCAGACGATACCAGAGCAAGATTAGGAATTATTGAACGTTCTAATACAGAATATGCAAGTGCGGCAAGAGACCAAATTGCATTGATCAGAAGAATTGAACAATTAAGAGAAGAAGGTGCACTTGAAGAATTTAAAGATCTTAAAAGAATGCGTGAAGAGTCAAAAATAGATCCTCTATCAATAGCATTCATAAATTTTGAACGTGTGATCCAAAGATTTAAACTTACATTTAACACATTCTTCACTGCATTGTTTGGCAATGGAAGATTGTATGATGCAATTGGTAATGTATTGACAACACTTGAAGAAAAAGCAGGTGGTATTGCAAAATTTATTTTAGACTTTGCAGAAAGAGCCGGTTCAGTGTTAGCTAATTGGATAGGCACACTAGCAGATGCAGACTCATTTGGAGAGTTTTTATACACAGCATTAATAGTACCAATCAAAGCAATGGGCAAAGCAATTGAAGATGCCATTGTTGCAGGTTGGAATAGAATTGCAATGGATTTGCCATGGTACTTAGGTGGTGATGGTTCTCCAAACAAAAAGTTTAAAAATGATTTCTTAGAACCGTTAGATGATGCCAGAGATGAAAAAGATAAGTCAACTAAAGTTTATAAAATGAACGAACAGTTTATTGAAAACTTCAATAAACAGTTTCAATCATCAGGAAGAGGTGTTGGAAATCCGTTAAATGTTAGCGGTGCTAATCTTGAAAGTCTAGTTGGACTAACAACCAACCAACTTGAACGTGCTGAAAGAAGACTTGCAAAAGCAGAGGAAAAATCAGGCGGAGAAGTAACAGCAGAAATTTTAGACCTACAACAATTTGTTAAAAATGCAGAAGCAAACTTAACTATGGCCACAGAAGAACTTGCTAGAGTTAAGTCAGCACAAGACTCGTCAGCAAACAAGAAATACAATGAGAAAAATGCACAGCTAAAAGCACAGTTCCAAGAGCTGTTTCCTTATTATGATTTTGATGCTTCAGTAAAAGCAGGTGAGTTAGTTAAAAAACCTACACAATCAAGCACGGAAATATCGTCACGTATGGATAGTGGTGAAGTTCAAGAATCACTAGGAAAAGCCACTGATGCATCAGTAGTAGATCCAGAATCAATGACAGCTGGTAGAATGCGTATTATGAATCAATACTTACCAATGACAGGATCAGAAGATCCTACACAATCTCCAGAACAGAGATACTACAGTCAATCACTTCATTTAATGCAACTCCAAATAGACGCTTTAAAGCAAAACGTTCAGGCTTCTGAAACAATAGCGGACAAAATCTAATAGGCCAAAAGATAGTGGTTGCAATCATTTTTAAAATACTATATAATTTACATAAATAACTGTATATAAAGGTACGTACACACTATGAGTTGGAAAAAGCACTTTACTACATATGAAACCAAACTAGGACAGCAAAGTCCTGTTGGTAGCTCGTATGGAGAAACATCGAATTCAAAATACAGCTCATGGTTACCGGAAGTATATGCAGGTCAACCAAATCGTATTGAACGTTATTATCAATATGATCAAATGGATCTTGACACAGAAATAAATGCGGCACTTGATACCATTGCAGAATTTTCAACACAAAATGATCCAAAGACAGGTGTTCCATTTAAAATCTTTTATAAAGACAAACCAACTGACACAGAAACAGAAATTTTAGAACAATCAATCAAACAATGGTCAAGCATTAATGATTGGGACAAAAGATGTTTTAAACTTTTTAGAAATGTAATCAAGTATGGTGATCAGGTATTAGTTAGAGATCCAGAGACATATAAGTTGCTTTGGGTTGATCATGCAAAGATTGAAAAGATTGTTGTTAATGAAGGTAAAGGTAAAAAGCCAGAAGCATATTTTATTAGAGACTTAGATTTAAATTTACAAAATTTAAATTTAACAACAATGAGTCAATATCAATACACGGCTCCAACAGCATATCAAAGTGGCAACATGCCATTTAGTGGTGATGCCAAATACAAAGGTATCACAACAGCAACTACAAGTTCACAGTCTGGTAGATTTAATATGGAAGTAATGACAACGCCAGTTGATGCTTCACACATTGCACACATTTCATTATCAGAAGGCATGGATAGATTTTGGCCTTTTGGTACTTCAGTATTAGAAGCAATATTTAAAGTGTACAAACAAAAAGAATTACTAGAAGATGCAATCATAATTTATAGAGTACAAAGAGCACCAGAACGTAGAGTATTTTACATTGACGTAGGTAATATGCCAACTAATAAAGCAATGGCATTTATTGAACGTGTAAAAAATGAAATACACCAAAAACGTATTCCAAACAAAACAGGTGGTGGTGCAAACATCATGGATGCCGCTTATAATCCTTTATCACAGATTGAAGATTACTTCTTTGCACAAACGGCTGAAGGTAGAGGTTCAAAAGTTGAAACATTACCAGGTGGTCAAAACCTAGGTGAAATTGATGACTTGAAATACTTTAATAATAAGTTGATGAAAGGTTTGAGAATCCCATCAAGTTACTTGCCATCATCACCAGACGATGCCGGTTCGGCATTTACTGATGGTAGAGTTGGTACAGCATATATTCAAGAATTTAGATTTACAAAATTCTGTCAACGTTTACAAACAATGATTATGCCTACACTTGATAAAGAATTTAAAATGTTTTTAAAACACAGAGGCATTGAAATTGATTCAGGTTCTTTTGAAATACAATTTAATGAACCACAAAACTTTGGCAAATACAGACAAGTTGAAATTGACAATCAAATGGTCAGCATCTTTACACAGGTACAACAAGTACCATACATTTCAAAACGTTTTGCGTTAAAACGTTTCTTAGGATTAGATGAAGGTGAAATTTACACCAACGAAAAACTATGGTCTGAAGAAAACGCACAATCAACACAACCACCAGCACAGGGTGATGACATTGGCGGAGGTGCAGGATTATCAGATGTAGGGGCGGCTCCAATGCCAGCTTCAGATATTGAAGCACCAGAAGATGAACCAGCAGGTGATGCCGCAGATGCAGGTGCTGATTCACCATTAACACCAGACACTGACACAACAACATAAATAACATAGCAAAGGTATTGTTATGAAAATTTATGAAATTAGCAAAACAGATTTATATTCGTTAGAACCTATTAATGAAGGTCCACGTCAGATATTTGGACGTACAGGTAGATCAAAAGCAAAAGGCAAAGCCGCAATAACTACACAAAGATTTAGATGTCCAACAGGTCCACGTAAAGGACGTATTGTTGCTAATCCAAGTACTTGTAACAAACCATTAAATATTAAGCAAAGTCAAAAGCTAAAAGGCACACGTCAAGCAAAAGGCAGTATTGCTGGTGCAAGATCATCATACACTAAAAAATTTAGTCAAGCATCACAACGTGTTAAAAGAGCAAACTTGGCACTTAAAGCCCGTAGAGGTAAAAGGTAAATAAAAGTATGCGTTACACTGAACTAAAAGAAAACTATTTTCCAGAACACGATCACTATCATATGGCACATATTAGTGATGGACGTAAAACACGTCTTACATTAAAACACCTTAACAAGTTGCGTAAAGTACGTGAAATGCGTAAAGCAGACCAAGAAAAGAACAAAGAATTTGTTGCTACAATGTATGCTCAACCGCCTGCAATGTAGTAATATTAAGTTTTTATTAAAAAAAGAGTCAAAATAGGCTCCTTTTCCACTAATTTTCCTATAAAGTTGTAAATAGTATATACGATAGTGCCTTATACAGGTATCTATACGATATTACTAGTAATATTTAGGAGATTAACGATATGTCTACTACAAAGTCAAAACTAGAACAAGTTCTAGAGTATCTAGTTAACAACGAATCAGAAAAAGCTCAAGAGCTTTTACATGATGTAATTGTTGAAAAAGCTAGAAAAATACATGAAGAGTTGATCGAAAATCAAACTGATGAAATCGAAGAAGATTTAACTACTGAAAACACTGAAGAAGCAGTTGATGAAGCAGAAAAATCAGATGAAGATGCTGTTGAAGAAGCAACAGATTCAGATGAGGATGCTGTAGAAGAAGCAAAAGATTCAGATGAAGAAGCAGTTGAAGAAGCAACAGATGATTCAGGCGACGAAACCGTTGAAGAAAAAGTTGGCGGTGAAGGCGATCAAGAAGAAGATTTAACTGCGGCTATTAAAGACGAAGCAGATAATCATGCTGAAGAAATCGAGCATGAGGAAACTAATGAAGACGATGGTGATGAAGACGGTGAAAAAGACGATCATGATCATGAAGAAGTTGAAGACAGAGTTGACGACTTAGAAGACGCTTTAGAAGATCTTAAAGCTGAATTCGAAAAAATGATGGGCGACGAAGACAAAGACAAAGACGGTGATGACAACGAAGAAGCCGCTGACGACCTAGAAGCAGAAATGCCATCTATGGAAATGCCAGCAGAAGAAACAGTTGAAGTTGCTGACGAAGTTGCTGTTGAAGGCGCTGATGAATCAAAAGATGGCGAAGAGCTAGAAGAAGGTACTGAAATGAAAGCTGTTGCAACTCCAAAAGGTGGAGACAACGGTGCGAACGCAAGTTCACCAGTAGCAACTAACGGTGGTGCGAAGAGAATAGATGGTGCAGATCCTGTAAAAATGGGTGATGCAAAAGCTGAAGCAGGTGGTAAAGCACCAGCTGTAAAGCCTAATCCAGATGCTCCAGCACAAGGCGACGCTAAAATGTCACCAGCACCAAAGGCAAAAGCATAATTTGATTTATAAGGAGATCGTCAGATGATAAAACCATTAATGGAAAGTTTAACTTTTGATCAAGCTGGAATGCAAGTATTACATGAAGGCGAAGGTGACAAGAAGAACTTGTTTATGAAAGGTGTATTCATCCAAGGCGGAGTAAAGAATCAAAATTCACGTGTTTATCCACTTGAAGAAATCGAAAAAGCGGTAACTTCAGTGGACGAACGCTTGAAAAGTGGTTATTCTGTATTAGGTGAAGCAGATCACCCTGAAGAATTAACAGTGAATTTAGATCGTGTATCACACATGATTGAATCTATGTGGATGGACGGTCCAAACGGAATTGGTAAACTTAAGATTTTACCAACCCCAATGGGAAACATTGTAAAAACCCTTTTGGAAAGTGGAGCAAAATTGGGTGTGTCATCAAGAGGTACCGGTAACGTAAATGAATCAGGTAAAGTTGCTGATTTTGAAATAGTTACTGTGGACATTGTTGCACAACCATCAGCCCCAGATGCTTATCCAAAAGCAATATATGAAAGTTTGATGAACATGAGAGGTGGAAGACGTTTATACGGCATAGGCGCTGACGCCATTTATGATCGCAAAGCAGAAGGCTATCTTAGAGATGAGATAGTCAAATTAATAAAAGAGTTGAAGTTATAAGGAGAACTACTCATGGCAGATATTTTTAACGGAATACTTGAGTCAGATGCAATTTCAGAAGACTTGAAAACTCAGATTCAAGAAACGTGGAAATCTAAGTTAGATGAAGCCAGAGAAGAGATCACTGCTGAACTTCGTGATGAATTTGCCCAACGTTATGAGAATGACAAGGGTCAAATTGTTGAAGCTATGGACACAATGTTAACTGACAGAATTACAGCTGAAATAGAAGAGCTTAAGGCTGACAGAGCGGCATTGGCTGAGCAAACAGTTGCATACAAAACTAATATTGAAAAACATACTAGTTTAGTAGACAAATTTGTTGCTGAGCAATTAGCTAAAGAAGTAAAAGAACTACACGCTGACAGAACAGACTTAAAAAACAATTTTGCAAAATTGGAAAACTTTGTTGTTAAACAATTAGCAAAAGAGTTAACTGAATTTGAAAACGACAAAAAAGCAGTTGTAGAGCAAAAAGTTAAATTAGTAGCAGAAGGCAAGAAAATGATTGCTGACGCTAAACAACGTTTTGTTTCTAAAGCGGCTGAAGTTGTTGAAAAAACAGTTGAAACAAGTTTGAGAAGCGAACTATCACAACTTAAAGATGATATTAAAGTTGCTAAAGAAAACAACTTTGGTAGAAAAGTTTTTGAAGCATTCGCAGGCGAGTATATGTCTTCTCATCTAGCCGAAGGTACAGAGGTTAGAAAACTTCAAAAAGAATTAGAAACTGTAACAGCAAATACTACTGACGCAGAATCTAAATTAAAAGAAAAAGACGCAGAAATTGAAGCAGTTCAAATGAAGTTAAGAATTGCTGAAGATAAGAATGTACGTGAAAAAGCTCTTACAGAGCTAACTGCAAACTTGTCTAAAGACAAGCGTCGTGTAATGAACGAATTACTTGAATCTGTACAAACAAGTGATTTGAAAAAACAGTTTAACAAATACTTACCAGCAGTTTTAAATGAATCAGCACCAGCTGAATCAAATAGAACTATTGTTACTGAATCAGTAACAGAGGTAACTGGTAACAGAGAGGCACCTGCTGAAACAAGTTCAGACACTGGTGACATTGTTGAACTTAAAAAACTAGCAGGTCTAGGAGTTAAGTAAAATGACAAACATGATCAATGAAAATTGGGCAGAAACTAAAACAGCATTGATGGAAGGCTTAGATGGCCAGAAGAAAACATCAATGGACGCTGTCCTTGAGAATACAAAGAAATACTTGGCTGAGG
>VTLG01010116.1_pt1 | contig 12580 bp, 29 predicted proteins | sample 4694571 | NCBI WGS metagenome assembly VTLG01 (sample SAMN12604809, study PRJNA352737) | marine metagenome | biome: ENVO:00000447; feature: ENVO:00000209|ENVO:00000569|ENVO:01000036; material: ENVO:00002151; isolation source: viral sequences binned using virsorter ... | reverse complement strand
GCTTTAAATCCTGGGATTCTTTCTAAATCTGTAAAAAGCATACTGTTACCAGTTAATTTTGCTTTTAATAAAATGAGATCAGACATCTCATATTTTTCAAATTCTTTCATTTTTTTAATTCATCCATTAGTTCTGTTATTTGGTCCTTTGTATAACCAAACTCATCTAACAATTTGTTATATGAAAAGTATCTAACTTTTCCATTTGTTGAAAATAAACCAGTTACTAATTCACTTTCATAACTTGGTGTAACCCATGTTGGTTTGATTTTTAATTTTTTACAAAGGTAGTCATCTTCTCTTGGTACAAAATATTCATAAATAGTATCTGAGTCAGGATCATAAAAAATTTGACCTTTGTATGGATTGGTTGGAAAATCTGGCATTAAAATAACTCCTGTTTTGATTCAAACTTGGTCCATGCTTCCTGCCATGCAGCTTCGCATCTTTCAGTAGGTTGGACATTGTTAAGGATGCACCTCCCTTCATAAGCCCAAATTGTATTACATACATCTGGGGTTATTCCATAGTTTAGTTTTAACATTTCAATGTAACAACCTAGTTGCTTATCAGTTAAGTAAGGTTCTTTCCAATACATATCAACATCTTCAAGATGAGTCATGCCATCTCTAAATCTTTTTCTGATGTCATATTTAGAATTACCTTTAGTCTTTAAATCAATCAATCTGATTTGTTTAGTTTTTGTATCGTATCCAAGTAAATCAAGCTGACCTCCAACTGATTTATCTGGTATAGACATCATAAGTTCAACTGCCATTGGTTCAAAATGTGTAAACAGTTCATGTTCAAGTAATGGTTCAACCCATGCTTCGTAATCTCCTGGTTCAATCTCTCCACTACCAAGCATCTTCTCAGCTAAACATTCATGTACTTTTACTCCTCTTGGCTGCCAGATATATCTGTAGGCTTCGATATTTTCTTTAGCTTCTTCTGTTAGTTCGTTACAAACTTCAGTTGTAGAAAAAGCAAGCCATCTTTGTAAAGTCTCATCAAAGTATTTGTGAGTCTCTTGATCTCTAAAGATAGCGAGTGGTTTTAATAGTTCGATAGTTTTCATAATTGACCTTCCATAAGTTCTTTAGCGGTCTTGCCCATTTCAGCTAGAGTTGGCGGTAAATCATTATCACTAGCCTTAAAATATTTAGGCTTAAATTCTGGTTCTTCTGGTTTATAAGATTGCTTCAATGGAAATAAATCCTTCCAGCCACCTGCTATAGCGTTCTCAAGAGCTTGTTTCCTATCTTGCGTAGGAAATGACCTTAACTTCTTAAAGATGCGGTTAGCAACGCTTGTAGTGCATGATCCACCTTTTTTCTTTCTGATGGGCCACCATTCAATTAAAAGATCAGAATATTCTTGCAAATCATCAGGTATTACATCTTTGTTAATTAGATAAAAAGAAAATGGGTCTAGTCCTGTTGAAAATGGATTCTTTTTAGCTTTTCTCCTGGATTCCGCATTCATTTTGTCTCTTATCAAGTTTCTGACAACAGCAGATACTTTAAGTTCTGGATTTGTTTTGGAATCAAGCCAAGCAATTTGTTCATGCTCCAAATACAACGTAAGTTTTTCTTTTGGCATAAGTTTATGTCTTTGTATGTAAGTGTATAAATGATTATTTATCTTGTCAACAAAAAATTCTTTCTTTATTTATTAAATACATATATGTATATATATATATATATTTATAATAAATATATTTATATATTATATATTCTTTTTCTTTTGGTTCTTTTCTTTTTCTTTAAAAAGTTCATTCATTACCAGGAAAAAGCCATTCATAAATATTGTGATATTATACTAATATATAAATGCCATTCATTATGAGCCAGAACTTGCAAAGAATCAGCGTTAGTGTTGATAAAGAAGAATATGAAGAATTAAAAAAACATACAAGAGCAGGTATTTCTATAGGATTTTTAATTAGAGAATCAATCCATCAATATTTAGAAAAAAATAAAAAAAATTAAAGTTTTGAGTGTTTACCTTTTTCAATTAAAAAGTCATATTTTTCTACCATTTCTTTGCAGTGTAAACAACTTAAGGCACTCCAAGAAAGATGATATATAGTAAATACCCCACCACATTTAGGGCATTTAATTTTTTTTCCAGAATACAAATTGCATCTGGAATATCTAGTCATAGGTATAAAATTAGTCATAATTTTCTTCTTCGCAAGGAAAGTTTTTATCTTCTATTTCTTCTTCATCATCTTCTGGAAATAACCAGTTAATTTCTGCTTCTTCTCTTTGACTATCAAGTGAAGCTTGATGTTTGTGCATAAATGAATCACTCATTTTTTAAATGCCTCCTTATCCCACTCATCAAAACCTTCTTCTTTAGCTTCATCTTCATCTACTTCTATAACTTCATCATACTCCCAATCTCCTACACCTCCCCAACCATTATCTATAGCACTAAAGTTAGCACCATCTAATACATAATCTCCACGTTGTTCCCATATATCATCAGGTGTAATTGAATCAGGTACTTTAATATAATACTCATAACTAATCATTGAGTTAGCAGTAATACGATAGTATTTATGTTTAGTCATTGTAATTCTCCTAAAAAATCTTCAAATTTTTTCATTACAGCTTTTTGATTTTCTTCAGCTTCATTTGCGACTGAAGGCAATTCTTGTGCATTTGGTACACATTGAAAAGCCTTTGTAATTGCTTTACTAACTACTTCTAAATCTTTAGTAGTTTTTATAAAAGAAATAACCATATCAAAATCTTCTTTTAGATTGATACTTGCAATTTCTAAATCTTCTTTTGTTTTGTAGTTCATTTGATTTTTGTAATTTGAGAAGTACTGGACTTACATAAAGGGAAATATACAAAACCTTTAATGCCAGTTAATTAATTAGTGATTATCATGATAATTTCTCATCAGGTTTAAAAATAAATTTTTCATCAGGGTCATTAAATTTTAAATAATCTCTAAAACTAATTAAATCTTTTAATGTTTTTTCAGCACTGGGATATTCAAGCTCACAACCAGCATCAGAAATTTCTTCTAACTTCCATTCCATGTAATAAATAACATCATTAATGGATTCCCAGTTAAATTGATAATTGTATTTTTCTTTTCTTTTCATAATTTTTTTAAATCCTTTTTTAATTTAGTTATTTTTGTTAAAACATTTACTTTTTCTTCTATAGACAATTCTTTTAATTTTTTCATACATTTTTCTATTTCAGTTTCAACTGTTTCTTTGTATGATTTTATATCTAGTGCAGTTTGTATATCAGGTATAATCAATTCATTATAAATTCTGTTATACCATCTATTAGCAGTTGATGTAGATATTTTAAAATGTGATTCAAAATACTTAATACAACTAGCTCTTGTTTCTTCTCTATCAAGATAATCTTGAGCCAAGTCTTTAGCTTCATGCCTTGAATATTCCCACTTTTCTTTATCTAGCATCTTCTAATTCCTCTAACTTAAGTGATTTATTAGAAAATTCCATTAATCTTTCTAACACATCATCCCTTGTATAACCTTTTTTTATTGCATCATTACCAAATGCTATTTCATAAACATTTTCAATAAATTCATCATCTTTATATCTTTTATAACTTCTATTCAATTCTCTAATAGTTTTTAAAACTCTATCTTCATTTTTTTGTTTAAATGGACTATCTTCTAAACTACATCCATCCCATGCCTCTAATGAATAACCAGTATGTTCATAAGAATAAAGATTATCTATCGCATAACAATCAATAGGTTTTTGACATTTATGAAATTCACCATCTAAACAATCCCTAGTCCTATGGAATATCCACCCATATTTAAATTTAACGTCTTGAGGAAATACCCATGCCCAATTAGTATTATCTCTAATAATTTCATAGGCTTCTTTATTAGTTAGTTTTTTCATTTTTAGACTCCAAATGTTCTTTGTAAGCTTTTTCAAGAATTGCATTTAATTCTTTACCAGTAAGTACAACAAATCCATTGACTAAATCTTTATCAACAAATTTGTATTTTTTATTTGGATTAATTGTCATCTTTATTAATCTCCTTTAAAAATTCAATAGCTCTATTTTCTATATATAAAGCTACATAAGGATTAACTTTAATCCAATTACTTAAGTCTTTAAGAGATAAACCACTTTCAAGAGAATACTCTTGATATGCTTTATTCCAATACTTAGATTTTTCTTTAGAAGTCCAATTCATAATTAATACTCACATTCAAGAATTTTTCTAAGCATTACTTCATCATTCATGCTTATTGCTTTTTGTATGTTTAGATTTTCTAAACATTCAGAGGGATGAATTAAATATTCTCCCATGATTGATTGATAGACTAGCCCATTCATGGGTTCCCCATTCATAGAGTTTTTTTGAACTGTCATAAGTTTATGTAAGTGTTCATAAGTTAGTATATACTAAGTAAACTTTTTTATCAATAAAAAAGAGACTTAATTTTTTAAGTCTCTTTAAAACTTGGTGCAATAATTCCAAAATTTCCCCAGTCACTATAAAAAGGATAAATTTTATTATCTCTCATATAGTCAGAATCTATTTTTAATGTATATCCTCTAGCATCACCATTGAAAAAAACTGGGATATTTTGATTTTTAAAATTTAAAAGTTTATCAACTTTATTTAAAATATCATCAATAATTTTTTCTGTTTCTTTCTCTGACTCATAACCATAGTTACAAAAATGTGTTGCTAATTGATGAGCTTTATTTTCTATTCTGAATAAAGCTTTACATAATTTTATTTCATCAATAGATGAATCTAAATTAAAGACTCTTTTTAAGTCTTTACCGTGTTCAATAATGTTTTTATACATTATTTCGTTTTTTTCTTTTGTTGTAGTCATGAGAAGTAATTAATCTACATTATTAATTATATATAAAAATGATATAAAAATAAAGTATTAAAAAAGACATTCAATAATTTTACATTCAATAAAAAAACATTCAAAATTGCATTCAAAATATAATAATTTTTTTAGTCTTAAATTTTTTTAGAAAAAAAAAAAAAAAAAAAAATGAAAAAAATTTTGAAAAAAAATTTGAAAAAAAAATAACCCTAGATTTTTTTCTAGGGTTAATTTTTTATACTGGTAATTTATTTTGTATAGTATTCTGACTCATATAATGGCCTAAGACTTTCCCGCCAAAACTTATAATTATGTTTTGTTTTGAAATATCTATTAAGTGCTTTTACTGCTCCTGATCTCATAAAACTAGAATCTCTACCAGTTCTTTCTCCTACATATAGCATTGAGAAAATTTGAACAAGACAATAGACAGGTATTTCAACCTGTCCATCTTCTGTATTAAATGTTTGAACTGTAGCAAATGGATTTTTAATTACATATCCTGAATTTTCTATATCTTCAGGATTATTAAAAATAACTTCTGTTTTTGTTTTAGACATCTTTTAAAATCTCCGAGTAATTGTTTATGTAATTGTTTTGAAAGTTGTTTAAGGTTTTGAATATCTCAAAACCTGTTAAACATATTGAACTTATTAAAATTAAATAACAAGTTAATTGAATTTTGAATCTCATTTTAAATGTTTCCTCAAAATAGTTCTTATCATTTGTGAAAGATTTTCTTCACCTAATACATTTAAGGATTCTGTAACAAGCCTAGAATATAAATCCTTAGGCATTGTTACTTTAACGTGAGTTTGTTTTGTGTCTTGCATTTACTTAGTCTCCTTTTGATTAATGTTTTGTACAAAATACTTAGCAAGTTCTTCTTGCTTTTCTTCTGGCATTGAATCAATTTTTGAAACACATATTTTGAATAGTTCAATAATTAATTCCTGATCGTGAGAATAAGTTGAACTTAATCTGCTGATACTTTTTAATATTTGTTTCTTGATAACCTTTGCATCAAGTTCAATATTTAATTCCTTAGAATTGTTTTGAATTTCTAAGTAGCAAGAATAAGAACTAAATCTAAAATCTACTTTTAGTTTTTCTGTTCTTAAAGTTTGTCTATCCTCAGTAGGAAAGAGTGAAATTGAGTTAGTCACGATTGAGAAGTTGATAGTTTTTGTTTTTAGTTAGTTGTGCATGATGTAATTTTTTTAAGTGTTGCTACTTCAGGAACTAAAAAAGAACTAGAAGAATTGAACATATAAAAATAATTAAAAATACATAACTATATTAAATATATCATTTTTATATCTAAAAGTCTACAAAGTTTACTAAAAGAAAATAAATTGAACCTTAAGAAACTTTTTTGAACCTATTGGAACCTAAAGAAACTTTTTTAAACCCGCAGAAACTTCTTTGAACTTATAGCAACTAATGTGATCTCTAAGGCACTTTTATGAACCTCAGAGGACCGCAAGGCACTTGGGGGGACTGTAGGTAAATAATTTTTTTTTATGGCCAGCGTGGGGAACTTAAATATATATCAGTTAATTTTTTGGTTCTACTCGAATTGAAAGTTCTGGAGCTTGGATATTTACTGTTTCTACGGATTCACCTATAACTTTGCCTAGGCTGTCTAAAATTTGTGCTGCTGTTTGAAGTTGACCTTTTTTTACTGCTTTATTAAATAATCTTACTCTCATAGCTTGTAAGCGTGGAAGTAGTGTTTCTCTATCTTTTTCCCAATCTTCATTATTCCAAACTTTAACTTTATCCCAATCTTGCCAGGCGGTAGTTTCAGATATGCCTTCAATATTTGCGTGTTCTATTACTAATTGGCGAGTAGTTTTACCTTCAAGTTGCCGAGCATAAAGTCTTTGAGATCTTTTAAGAACATCTGATACTGAAGATCTAGTTCTTTTTTTAGCTGGTTGTGCGAGAGGATTATTAAATACGTTATCTGGGAAGGTAGAAGAAGCCACGGACTTGATCTTGTTAAGGGTTGTTACTGAAATAATAACCTAAAAAAGCTGAAATAGGCTATAAAGAGGGGGTATAAGATAAAAAAACTGTTATTTTCGGTGTATGACAGCTACAAAACAGCAAGAAATAAGTTTGAGATATGCACAGGGGGAGGTGTTCAATAGTGATAAAAGATTTCGGGTGTTGGTTGCAGGAAGAAGGTTTGGGAAATCGTATCTTTCTTGTATTGAATTATTGAGAGGAGCTATCAATCGACCTGGGGAGGTGTATTTCTATTGTGCTCCTACTTATCGGATGGCAAAGGATATTGCGTGGAAAGAATTGAAAAGATTAACACCGAAGGTATGGATTCAAAGCAAGAATGAAACTGATTTAAGGTTGGATTTGATAAATGGGTCAAGTATTGAGTTAAAGGGTACTGAAAATGCGATGGCATTGAGAGGTAGAAGTTTAGCTGGTGTTGTATTAGATGAAGCTGCATTTATGGATAAAGACGTATGGGCAGAAGTTATAAGACCTGCATTGGCTGACAAACAAGGTTGGGCTTTGTTTATTAGTACTCCTGATGGAACTGCCAGTTGGTTTTATGATATGTGGTGTTTTTGTGGCGAACAAGAGTGGGAGGATTGGAAAAGGTGGAGTTTTACTACGATTGAAGGGGGTAATGTAGCAAAAGAAGAAGTTGAAGCTGCAAGAGGTCAATTAGATGCGAGAACATTTAGACAGGAATTTGAGGCTAGTTTTGAAAATCTTACTGGTTTAGTTGCTGTTAGTTTTAGTGATGACAATATTGACAAGGAAGTACAGGATTTACATTTAATGCCATTGCTTTTGGGATTGGACTTTAACGTGGACCCGATGGCAGGAATTTGTGCTGTTAAGCATGATAATTGTCTTTATGTATTTGATGAGATCATGTTGACGGGTGGAGCGACAACTTGGGATTTTACTGAAGAAGTTGTAAGAAGGTATGGAGTTGATCGAAGGATTATTGCTTGTCCTGATCCTACTGGTAGTGCAAGAAAGACAAGTGGGGTAGGTGTTACTGACCATACGATTTTAAGAAGGTCAGGTTTTACTGTTATGAGTCCTAAATCACCCTGGAAGATAAGAGATAAAATTACTGCTGTTAATACTGCTTTGCTTGATGCTAATGGAGATCAAAGAACTTTTATTCATCCACGTTGTAAAGAATTGATAAAATCACTTAGAACGCTTACTTATGCACCGAATACTGGATTGCCAAATAAAAATTTAGGAGTTGACCATGCCTTTGATGCTTTTGGTTATCTTTGTTTACAGCAATTTAACCTTGCAAAACCAGAGACATTAGGTCAAACTTCGTTTAGAATATATTAAGAACTACCTAATTCTTACTATGTACCATTCTACAACTAAGAAAAAGAAGAAGAAAAAGAAAGGAGGTAAAAAACGTGGCGAATGTTCCTGTAAATAAAGCGTTATACTCTAGGGTAAAAGCAGAGGCTAAACGCAAATTTGCTGTTTATCCTTCTGCTTACGCTAACGCATGGCTTGTACGAGAGTATAAGAAGCGTGGTGGTACTTATCGCACGGGAACTAAAAAACGTGGCAAGAAGTAGTGGCGGTCTGACCCGTTGGTTTAAAGAAAAATGGGTCGATGTTAAAACTGGTAAGCCTTGTGGCCGTCAAAAAGGCGAGAAAAGAGGATATCCTGCTTGTAGACCTAGTAAACGTGTATCAAGTAAGACACCTAAGACTGCTGGAGAAATGTCAAGTAGTGAAAAAGCAAGGTTTAAACGTGCCAAAACAGGTAGTAAGAAGATAACATACCAACATAGACGTAAAAAAACTACCAAAAGGAGCAAAAAATGACTGAAATCACAGATGAAATGCTCGACATCATCGAAAAAGTCAAAGGAAAGCGAAATCCTAGCCTTTGGGATCCCCGATGTGAACAATATCTAGCAAAAAACAAAAAAGGTACTGTAAAAAAGTCAACAACAAGTTAAACTAATTGTAAATACTCTTTTTTCTTAGAATAATGGCATTTTTTCGTGGAGAAGAAGGTTCTGTTAAATTTAAAAACGGAACTGGAACTACTGAAGCTATCGTGTCTACTACTGGTTGGACACTAGATACAACAAAGGATACTCTTGATGTTACTGCTCATGGCGATACATTTAGAAGTTTTATTGGCGGACTAATTTCTGGATCTGGAACTGTTGATTTTCTTTACACAGCAGCAGGAAGTAATGAAACAGAAAACCTTGTTGATGACGTATTAACAGCAGAAGATCCAGCAGATGCTCAGTTTGAGTTATTTTTAGATACTTCTGGCAGTAAAAAAGTAAGTTTTTCTGGAATTGTGACAGGAACAAGTTTATCTGCAACAACAGGTGATTTAGAAACAGTTAGCGTTAGCTTCATAACTTCTGGTGCTATCAGCAACGCTATCTAGTGAAACTTACTACTCGCCAAAAAACTTTATTGAGTAAACACTCTGAGCATCATAGTGCAAAGCACATGGAGTTTATGAAAAGGCGAATGAGAGCAGGAGACACTTTTACACAAGCCCATAAAAAGGCACAATCTAAAGTAGGAAAGTAATGCCACGCAAAAAAGGAGTTAGTTTATCAGTTGGTAGAGGCGAAAAGTCTAAAAAAGGAGGACTTACAGCAAAAGGTCGTGCTAAATATAATCGTGCTACGGGCAGTAACCTTAAAGCACCAGTAACCGAAAAAAATCCTACAGGAAAAAGAGCAGCTAGACGAAAATCATTTTGTGCCAGAATGAAAGGAGTCAAAGGACCAATGAAAGATAATAAAGGCCGACCTACAAGAAAAGCGTTAGCATTAAAACGATGGAGGTGTTAGATGACTTATTCAATTCCTGGTGACTACAGAACAAAAGTACAAACCTCTACAACTATTGGAGATATAGATAGTCCTTTTACTAGAACTAGAGCAGTTCTGGACATGATGAAAGGTTGGGAAATAATGAAGGCTGTTACTGAAGGTACAGAATATCTTAGAGAAAATAGTGAAGCATTTTTACCATTAGAACCTAGAGAGGATTACACAGCATATATGGCAAGAGTAAATCGTGCTGTATTTTCTCCTTTTACTCAAAGATTAATAAGAGCAGCTACAGGTCTTGTATTAAGAAAACCAATAAGTCTTATAGGTGATCCTTATTGGACAGACACTTTTAAAATGGATGTTGATGGTTGTGGTTCTGATTTAGATGAATATGCAAGAAGAATATTAATGTGTTCTCTTATTTATGGTCAAAGTCATATTCTTGTTGATTATCCAGCACCTTCTGGTGCATTAAGTTTGGCTGAAGAAAGAGCACAAAATCGTAGGCCATATTGGATTGACGTAGATCCAACAAATCTTTTGGGTTGGAGATTAGATAGAGAATCTAATTATGGAAATCTTATACAGGCAAGGATAGCAGAAAAAGCTGTATTGCCTGATGGAGATTTTGGAGAAAAAGTTTATGACCAAGTAAGAGTTATAGAACCTGGTAACTATAGAGTGTTTCGCAAAAAGGATGAGATTGATGCAATGTATGATGTTGATGATAATTCTTATATGGGTGAATTTAGTACTAGCACTACAGATCAAGAATACAAATTAGTAGAATCAGGTACTTTTTCTCTTGGTGAAATACCTTTAGTTACTATTTATTCTGGCAAAACCGAAAATCTAGTTAGCAAACCACCTTTACTTGATATTGCGTATTTAAATCTTGCACATTTTCAAAGACAGGCTGATTTAATTCATAGTTTGCACGTTGCATCTCAACCAATGCTTGTAATGGAAGGATATGATGACCAGACAAAAGATTTAGCTATTTCTGTTAATTATGCGATGGCAACACAGCCTGGTAATAAAATTTATTATGTAGAACCAGCTTCTAGTGCTTTTGATGCTCAATCTGCTGAAATAAAAGAATTACAAATGCAAATGGCTACTCTTGGTATAAGTACACTTAGCCAACAAAAATTTGTAGCTGAATCTGCTGATGCTAGAAGATTAGATCGTGTTGATACAAATTCAATGCTTGCAATGGTTTCAATGGAGTTAGAACAAAAGCTTCAAAAATGTTTTAATTTATCTGCTGAATATGTAGGTATTGAACCGCCAGAAGTAAAAATAAGCAGAGATTTTGATATTGAAAGATTAATTGGTCAAGATATTACAGCATTAACATCATTATTTGACCAACAAGTTATTGATAGAGAAGAATTTAGAGACATTTTGGTACAAGGAGAAGTATTACCTTCAGCTAATGAGGCTAAATCTGAATAGTTTGATAAGATGATATATAAGTACATACATTATTATGGCTAAATCCCTAGATAAAGTTCTTCAACCTGACGGAACTTATAAATGGGAACTTGTAGAACCAACGCATGACGAAATGATGGGAGATGATCCTGTTACTGCTTGTCCTGCACCAGTTGTAGAACCAGAACCCAAAACTGTTGTCACTACTCAAGAACCAGTAGTTGAAAAAACTAATGATTTTAAAAGTATGACAAAAAAACAACTTGAAGCCTTTGGTCGTACCCTTGGTCTTGAGTTAGATAAAAGACATAACAAGGCAACTTTAATTGCCGAACTAGAATCCTTTACATCATCTAATTAATTATGATTGAAGAAAAAGTAATTCAGTCTGATTCTGTGAATCCTGCTGAACAGCCTGTGGCTGAAACTGCTTCACAACCAACTCAACCACAAGCACCAAATCTTGATGCTATAAAAGCAGAATATGAAGCACAGGTAGCTGCTGCTCGTAAAGAAGCTGCTGAAGCACAAGAAAAATTTAAAGGTATCAAGACTAAACTTGATGATGTTTACAAGCAAAAAGATCAACAACGTAAACAAGAATTAGAAGATCAAGGTCAATGGAAAACTCTTTGGGAAGAGGCTAATAAAACAGCCCAAGAAAAAGAACAACAGATAATGACTTTATCTCAGCAATTAGAAGATTTAAAAACTTCAAATGAGGTAGCTTCTACAAAGACAACAGCATTGGCAGCTATTAGTAATTTAGGTGCTATAAATGCAGAACAAACTCTGGCATTGTTACAAGGTAAGTTACAAAAAAATGCTGAAGGTCAAGTCGTTGTTCTTAATGGTGGAGTTGAACAAGATTTAACAAATTATCTTTCAAGTCTTAAAAATCCTGGCAGTGGTTGGGAACATCATTTCAAGCCAAGTTCTGCTGCTGGGATGGGTGCAAAACCAAGTCCAGTTGCTAATGCAGGTGGAGGCCAACCAAACCCTTGGAAAACGGGCAATATAACACAACAAATGCTATTATCAGAACAAGATCCTCAAATGGCAGCCGTGCTGAAACAAGAGGCTCAAACTAAATAGTTGATTTCCGTGAAATCGACCCCCTTATCCGTGATTAGGGTATCGCAAAACTAATTAAGGTAAATCTGAATGGCTGCTCCGTTTCAGAATTATACTGGCGGTGTCCTATTAGCGGACATCGTTAAGAAGAATAATTTTAGTGCTTACGTTTCTCAAGCTATTAAAGAACGTAGCCTATTTATACAATCTGGTGCTGTAGTTCGTAATGCTTTGCTTGATGCAACAGCAGGTGGAACAAGAATACAGGTTCCAGAATTTAACCCAATCGCACCAACTGAAGAAATTTTAGATGGTACAGGTACTTGGGGAACAAGTGGTGCTGGTTATCTAACACCTCAAAAAAT
>VTLG01003111.1_pt1 | contig 12581 bp, 13 predicted proteins | sample 4694571 | NCBI WGS metagenome assembly VTLG01 (sample SAMN12604809, study PRJNA352737) | marine metagenome | biome: ENVO:00000447; feature: ENVO:00000209|ENVO:00000569|ENVO:01000036; material: ENVO:00002151; isolation source: viral sequences binned using virsorter ... | reverse complement strand
ATGCTCTCTCGCATATTCCATAGTCAAACCTTTTACATTTTCACATATGATTACTTTTGGTTGCATCTCTTTTGCAATACGAATCTGTTCCCAAGTCAAGTCCTCTATGTTTTTTTGTTTTGTTCCATAGGCTGTCTTTTCTTGACCCCAACCTTTTTGTTTTGTTCCAGACATAGAAAAAGGTGGACATGGTGGACTTCCATCTAATATATCTAACTCACCAACTTTTAACCCTGTCATTTCCATAATCTGTTTGCCTGTAACATCTCTAATATCTGCACAAGAATGATGTGGTGTTTCTGGAAAGTTTGCAAGATAGTCATCTACTGCAACTTGTTGTAACTCACTCATAAAAAGACAATCACCACCAGCCAGTTTATATCCACAACTAGAACCACCACCCCCAGCAAAAAATGTGATGTAATTAAATAGTTTTCTATCTGATGATTTTTTCAAGTCATCTAATGTGTATCTAAAATATCTCAAAAGAAATCCTCCAATGTTCCTTGTGTCCCATAACTTTGATCAATTCTCCAAAGAATCTTATCTGTGATAAACTTCAATGGTTCAATAAAACTTTTTTCATATTGTATATCATAGTCTATTTTATTATGAATGTCAAGTTCTTTTGGTAATTTTGTCATAAAAGATATTGCAGTAGATTGATAGATATTTGGTGTTTTTAAATGTAAAAATTTTATCTTATCACCCTCTTGAATGTAAGGATATTTTCTACCCAATTTATTTTTATTGACTAAATGATTATATAAAATACCACCTTTAACATGAATAGGAGCTCCTTTTGCAAACAGACTATCTGATGCAGAAAACTTTGACAATCCATTCAATGATCTTGGATAAGCAATATCCTCTGGTGGTAGGTTCATAAACTCTTCTCTAAATTCTTGTATAAAAGTATTTAGCATTTTTTCATCACCACTCATAATAATCTTGAGTGCATCTTTAATCTTTTGTCTACAAGGTGCAGGCGTACTAGACTTAACTGCTTCGATACCCATAATCTTGAGTTGTGGTTCTTTATATTTTACACCTTCATTATCCCAAACATTTAAAATATATCTTTTCTTTGCTGTCCAAATACCCTTGTCTGCAATTACTTCTCTTGACATTTGCATTTTTTGGTCGTAGGCTGCAACATATTCAGCAAGTTCTGAATAACTTTTATTAATAAAGGGTTCGATTTTCTCTCTAGCCAATCTATCCAAGAATGTAACCACTCGTTCTGTTGAAAGTGAACTCTCATTCTTTGATGCCATTTCTTCTGTTCCAAAAGATTTGTTAACCAATTTGTCAAAAGTGATATACACAGAGTCCGTATCTGATGCAAGAACGTAATCTTCTTTATCTGTCTGTAAAATTTTGTTAAGATACTCATTGAGAGATTTTTCAATCCAACGAATAGATAACTGACCAGAGGTGGTAATTGCTTCTGCAACCAGAATATCATAATACCTAAACCACTCATTACCGATTGCACCATAAGCTGAATTGAGGGATATCTTTTTTGCCATTTGGATATTATGATATCTAGAAATATCTTTAAGTAGTTTTTTATCTTTTGTATTCTCATAATCTTGTTTAGCTTTAAGTAAAAGGTTTTTGTATTTAACTCTGTCATTATACATACTCTCCATCATCTCTGGAAGAAAACCTTTTTTTGTTGTTTTAAACAATGCACCATTTGGTGTAAGAGTTGCATTTTTAAGTATAGAAGTATCTACCTTCTTATCTAGTAATTTATCCACAGACATTTTCTTTACTGTTTCTTGTGAAACAAGTGTTTCTGGAGATATATTATATTGCATGATTAGATGTGGATATAGTGAGTTTAAATCAAAAGACATAACCCACTTATGCATACCAACTTGAGGATCTTTTACATATGCACCTTCATACTTTTCTGATTTTACTGATTTCTTTTTCTGTGGAATTACTATATTTTTATTACGCAAATAGTTGTAAATAAGAATATCCCAATATTTAACAGAACCAAGAACATCCATATAATTTACTTTAGCCTCATAGGCCATAGTTAAAAGGAGTTCAATTAACTTCATTTTATCTTCTAGCCTGTCAACAAGTTCAACGTCTGTTATATTATATTCTAAAAAGGATTGATAATCTTTTGTGTACCAATCACGAAATGTTTCATAAGGATTATCTTCTTTTTTTTCACCAAGTTCAACAAATGCGATATGGTCTAGTCTATACGATTCTTGTGCAGAATATGTGAATTTTCTATAGAGGTCTAGGTAATCTAGATTTGCAACACCTTGTATATCATAAAGTTGATGAGTTCTACCCATCTTAAATATATTTCTTGAAGAAACACTTTTCCAAGGCGATAGTCTTTTTATTTCATCTTCACCACATTCTCTCTTAATACGATTACATAGATAAGGAATATCAAAGAACTCTGTGTTCCAACCAGTAATAACATCAGGCTGATTTCTTTCCCAGAACACAAGAAATTCTTTGATAAGATGTAGTTCATCATTACACTTTATGTAATGTACATCTTTACGTTCATTTTTAAAATCACCGATACCCCAGACAACTATTTCTTTAGATTGATGGTTTTTTATTGTAATGGAAAGTAATGGTTCGATTGCATCAATAGGATTAGGAAATCCATTTTCACATTCAACTTCAATATCAATTGTAACAATTAATAGTTTTTCAATATCCCAATCTACTTGATTAGGATATTCATCTGCAATATAAGAATATTGATAAAGATTATTACCAAAAACTAAATGTGGTTGATTTTTATAGTTATCAACCCATTCATTGGCTTCTTTCATTGTTTGATGTTTGATAGGTGCAACAAATCTTCCATCAAGAGTTTTGTGTTCTGTGGGTTTAGTTACAGGGCAATACAAAGTAGGGGAATACTTAATCCTACGATTAATCCTCTCTCCATTTGCAAATTCTCTTAATAGTAAATGATTACCCCAACGAGTAATATTTGTATAGAATCTCATAATATAAATGTATCACAAAAAATTGTATTTGTCAATATCCTAATCGATCAAATCTTTTTTTCATTGCTCTTCGGTATCTTTTTTCACCCTCTGCTTTTTTTCTGGCTCTTTTTGCAGATGGTTTTTCGTAATACTGTCGTGATTTAAGTTCTTTTAAAACACCTTCTTTTTGTAGTTTCTTTTTTAAAACTCTAAGAGCCTGTTCTACATTATTATCTCTGACAGTTACTAACATTAATCAGTATTCTCTGGTGTTTCTCTTAATAATTCTGGTTCATCTTTACCATACTCATCATTTAAAGATTCAAGTTTATCTCTAGCACAAGCCATTGCATCTACTAACTTATCCATTTCTTCAAAATGTTGTGGGTGTTCGCCAATACCTACTGCATTTTTAAAATAAATATCTAGTGTAAGTTTTGCTTGTTTATAGTCTGCATCATATTTTGATTTTAATGCATCTAACATTTGTGTTTTCATTATATTCTCCAATTTTCTCTATTCATAAAATGTTTTAATATTTCTTTAGTTACACTTTTACCTTTTATTACCTTTTCTATTCCAGCATATCCAAGATTAGCGTTAACTTCAAGACAATAAGGTTTTTCATTTTCCCTATCTTTAGATGGAATTAAATCTACTCCAGCTAAACTGCATTTAGAAGCTTTTGCAATTTTTATTGCTTCTGTTTTTTCTAAATCCGTTAATTCTATTTCTTCAGTTTTTGCACCTAATGATGCATTACTTCTAACATCACCTTTTATGACATTTCTTTTCATTGCACCCATAACTTCTTCATTACAAACTACAACTCTCATATCATAATCAGTTTCTATATATTCTTGTATTATAATAGGTAAATACTTATTATATAAAAGTATCATCTGTACTATTGCTTGTAAAGAACGCATACTTTCAATAACCACGACACCAACTCCAGTTTGTGTTCCAGTAGATGATTTTAATATAATTGGAAATTTAGTATTCAGTTCTTTGAAAGCTTGTTCTGCACCTTCAGAGTGTACAATTCTTGCAGTTCTAGGAGTTCTGATATCATTATTTGTAAATAAAGTATATGTCAGTTGTTTACTAGTACATATATCATAACCTTCTAAACTATTAATTATAAAATAACCATCATATTCAAATTCTTTTATCATATCATACCAAGCACGACTTGCAGTAAATCCAATAGTACCCAAACCTCTAGGCATAATTATAGTATCGTCTGGACTACATAAAAATGGTTCTTGATATTCTAATTTTCTTTCTCTAGAATCTGGTGAAATTAATTCACCATCTTTATCAAAACCAAATGAATATAACAATCTTTTACTGTTTCTTTTTTTAGTATAACCACCAGTAAAGTCGGCTCTAAAAAAAGTAATACCTAATTGTTTGCAATACTTAGAAATTAAATCTACATTTTCTGTTGTAGTTTCATCTTTAGTGTCTCTTATAGAACCACCTGCTGAAGTAATAACTACTAATTTATATGATTTTTCTTCTTCTGCAAGAAATGATTTAAAATCTATAACTTGTGCTTTTTTCATTAACAAGACTATTCCTCTCGTTTTTTCCCTATGTTATATTTGGTTTCAAGAATCCATTCATTTTTTTCTTTGAAAGAAATAATTTTAATTTGGCTTAATGGAGCTACCATATCGGTATTCCCTATTATTTCAACTAAACCCCAATCATTTAACAATTTTGCAATAGAATTTCTTCTTGCAATATCATTATCAGATAGGTTTGTTTCTTTACCATCTAATGCAAATAATTCTTTAAAATGCACAATATAATACCTACCTTGTTTATGTAATATATGACAAGATTGATATAATTTTCTTTCTCTTCTGGAGGCTACACCTATACGAGATAGAGTCTCTCGTATTTTTAGGAAATCGTCTGGTTCTTTCAGACTAACTTCTAGCATTTGCTCCTGTGTCCAACTTCTACTTTCCATTTTTACCACCCTTACTCAAACTATTTTTAATAGTTTCTATCTGTTCATCACTAAGAATATCGAGAGCAACCTTTGCTTTTTCATTACTATATCCATAATACTCTTTAACATAATCTAGATTCTTAATCTTTTTCGCTTTAAGCCAAGGAGTGTATCTTTCTCTTGGTCTTAAACTATTTAGTAAAAAATCATATTGTAGTTTAGAGTCTAAGTGGTGGTTAACATTCATCTCATTTACTAGATGTACTGTATCTGGAAATGGTGCAAGACATTTGTTTATGATAAATGGTGGGTATTTCTTTTCCCACAATTCATCATCATTATCCATTAACTTTTCTTTAGTTCTATTGATGGATTTTAAATAATCTTTTAGTTCGTATGTCATTTGAATTTACATTGTACCATTATTTCAGACAAACAAGCAAGAAGGTTTATCTCTTGATCTGCAACAAAAGCAGACTTGTAAGAATAATCAGCCAGAATAACAACAGCATGAGGGATAGTAGAGGAATCAACACTATTATACAAATTATCGTATATACGCCTGTAAATACGAATTGGATCATTGTCCAGATTTTCCACAATCCATTTACGAACATTTGTGAACTCATTCTTTTTAAGCGATACCATAAGTTCATTGATATTTACCTCTGATAAATTTACTAGTATTCCAGCATCTATTTGTCCAGATGCAGAATATCTTTGTAATTCATTAAGCGTTCTTCTCCAATCTGGAAAATGTTTGTTTATTAGTTCTGCAACTACCTTTGAGTCAAACTTTACATTTTCTTCTTTGAGTATATTTTGAACTCTTGAAAAGAAATCACTTGCAAGTTTTGGTTTTTCACTTTTAGGTATAATAAAATCAACTACACTACAACGAGAGTGGAGTGGATCTATCAACCTATTTTTAAAATTACAAGTTAATATAAATCCACAGTTCTTATGAAACTCTTCCATAAAACCTCTAAGGGCTGGTTGAGTAGATTGTGGATTTAAATAATCTGCCTCATCTAGTATTATGTATTTCCTTCCACCCTCTAACGAAACAGTAGAAGCAAAGTTTTTAATTTTAGTTCTGAGAACATCAATACCAGATTCTTCAGAACCATTTATCATCATAGATGTTGCACCAATCTCATCTAACATTGCCTTTGCAACTGTTGTCTTACCAACACCAGCAGTTCCAGACAATATAAGATTTGGTATGTGTTTGTCTTTTACAAATTCAGAGAATGTGTTTTTTAAACTCTCTGGTAGAATACACGAATCAATAGTCTTTGGTCGATATTTCTCGACCCATAAAAAATCTTCCATAATATATCACCAAAATTAAACTGTATAAGTTGATTCTGGTTCTAATGCAATCCAATATTCTACTTCAGAACTTTTATTTTTGAAATGACTTATATTTTTAGATGATACAGAAACATCATAAGAACCATCCATAAGTTTCAAGTTTTCTACTTTAAAAAAGAATTTAAATTCACCATCACCATTAGTATCTATATCTGATGAATAGTTATTTGCAGTATCATTCTTTTTGTCTTTTGCAACAAGAGAGGAACTACCATTTAATCTTTCAAGAACCATATCTGGAGCTCCAATAACACTTGCAGCCCTTTTCATTTCAGACAAGTTATTACTATTCAACTCAAAAGTAACTTCTTCTGATGGCATAGTAATTGTCTTTGATGGACTTTGTACAACTGATGGATCTGAATAGAAATATTTAAGTTTCTTTCTAGGTTCATTTTCCTCTGTAATTGTAACGAACTGTTCATCAAAATCCAAGACAGGACTTTTAAATAAAGACATAGCTGCAAGAAATTCATTTAAGTCGTAGATTGCAAGTTCTTTAGAAAAACTTTCCTCTACAGTTGCTTTTGCAACAATGTTTTTCATTGCAGACATTGTGGTTAATTCACTACCTTCTTTAATCACTAAATTTTGATTAATAGTAGCAAAGTTCTTCAATACTGAAGTTGTGTGTTCACTTAGTTTCATTATTATTCTCCATTGTTATTCCAAGATCATTTAGTTCTTTATTTTCATTATGTAAATCATGTACATATAAAGACATAATACCATAATGAATTACTTTTAGCAAGTCTTTTCTATCCTTGCCATTCTTTTTTCCATATCGTTGACCATACTTGAGAATATTACCAATACAAAAACCCTCACCATGTCCACTATCAATTATAAACTCTGTTGCTTGAAAGTTTTTATGACTATAATGTTGACTATATGTATTGTCAATATATTCTTGTAGTTCTTTTAGGATATTATCTTCATTATATTTGTAATTAATTTTCTCTTTTTTCACCAAGGCCTCCACCGCCTCCACCATAACGAACTCTACTTCCTCTAAAAGTATTAAGAACTTTTTCTCTATCTTCTTCAGAAGCATTTTTCCAATCAAATAATTCTGGAGAAATAACATTTGCATTTGCAGCTAATGTTCTTCTTTCTCCTTCGCCATAAAATGGCATGACAGCGTGTTTTAACCAATTTGGAAAAACTAACAAAGTTCCAACTTGTGGTTTAAAATATTCTTCTGCAATTGGATAAAATTTTCTTAACATATCTTGATTTCTATTATCCCATATAAAATATGTAAAACCATCTATATCACCACTACTGTCATTAAACCAAACATTTCCACCTTTATCATCTGGATCTGGAAGTGTAGATATACACTCTGGTACTTGCAGATATAAAATCATAGAAAGGCCACCTGGCGTCATAACTCCATGATCGTGTAAAGGATTATAATCACCAGCAAAACTATGTACTGTCCAAGCCTCAAACACATCTGCTTTATGTTCTGTAAATCCTATTTGTTTTAAATATTCATCACAAACTGAATCAAAAGTAGATTTTAAAAGACCACCACCATCAGAACCTTCTAAAACTTTACAATCTAATTGTGCTGACCTATCATCTTGACGAATTTGTCCAACTAAACCTTTAGAATAACTGTGTGATAATTCTGCATTACCTTTAACTTTTCCATAATTTTCATCAAAAGGAATAAGTTCTTCATCAATATACTTATTAATATTATCTACAAAATCACTAGGTAAGTCTACTCTGAACATATGTAAAGCAGCCTTACTACGCATCTGCGTTTTTATATCATAATGTTTATCCATAATTATTCTTCTTTATTTTTGTCAAACATATTTTTGAAATGTAAATCTCCACTACTTTCATCTTTTGCATTAGCAGCAAATGGAACTCTAAAGTTTGCAGATAAAGTTCTTCTTTCGCCTGGGCCATAAAAAGGTGCAACACTATGTTTTAACCAAGATGGAAAGATTAAAAACTTACCTACCTTTGGAACAACATATCTATCTTGTTTTGGTTTTAGTGTAAGATAATCAGCTCCAGTATTAATACCCCAAGTAAAATATGTACAACCATCAGTAGCACCACCATTATCGTGTAACTGTGTATTCTCACCTAACTTTTCAATTTGAGGAGGCACCATACAATAAAGTATTATTGAAAATGCCATACACTTTTGGTCATAAGAAACATCATGGTCATGTAATGGATTATAATCACCCTCATAACTATGAACTGTCCACATTGAAAAACAATCTACAGGCGCACTATCAAATGCATCTATACCACCATCCATAGGTATTTGGTTTGCATATGTTTTTAAAAATGTACGACCAGCAGTTCCCATTAAATTCATAAGACCTTGAACTGTTGGGTGTTGTCTATCTAATGAAAGTTGTTGTGATTTTTCAGTTTGTTTAATTTGTCCAACTAGGTTAGATGAATAGTCACTCATCTTTTCTCTGTGTTCATCAATATGAGCATTTAATTCTTCCATCATATCAAGAGATATTTGACCCTCTAAGAAAGTAATGCCTGGAATTTGGTTTAATGATATCTCTACCTTCACTTGTTCATTTGCCTGTGTTCTGGTAGGTGGTTCTGGTCTTTTAATATCTTCCATTTTTTCTTCACCACTCCACTTTCCAGTAACTTTACGAGCTTCTTCAATTACTTTTTTTTCTTCTTCAGTTTTTTCTGAATTTGTCAATTCAACCATTAAAAATTTCTCCTCACTTGCCTAATTACAAGTTATTTATATTATTATTAAGATAACATAAAAAGGGAACTTTTGTCAAGTCCCCTTTTAATTTTTTTACTATTTTATAGTAATTAGTCTAGGTTTCTTTTCCTCTGGAACTACTCTTTCCAAAGAAATATTTAAAAGACCATCTTGTAGTTTTGCATCTTTCACAATTATATCATCAGCCAAAGTAAACTTACGATTAAACTTTCTGTATGAGATACCTCTATACAAATTGTTATCATCTTCTTCATTCTCTTTTACAGAACGAATTGTAAGTACACCATCTGCAATTTCTACTTCAATATCTTTTTTACTGAAGCCTGCAAGTGCAATTTCAATATTAAAATTGAAATCTCCATCTTTACGAATATTGTAAGGTGGATAGCCTGTAGATGTAGAATTATTTTCTACATAATTTTGTAGTTGATCAAAGACACGATCGAATCCTACAGCATAAGGTGTTAATTGATTAAAATTGTCGAATAGACTTAGATTTGTTCTTACCATTTTTTTTCTCCTTTATTAAGCAAGATTAACGAGGGACAACCCATAATTGGCATTGTCTATATTATATATAAGGATTGTAACCCTAGATTACAACCCCTATATAATTTTTTTTGATATTTTTTAGAATGGTTCGTTTTCTTCATCATCTCCATCAATATCATTATTTTCTTCTTCATTAGAAGCAAGAGGATCAACCCCAGCATCTACTTTAGTGTAGAGGTCTAGGAAACTCTCTTTAGTTTCATCATCAAACCTTGCAACACAAAGTTCGATTGACTTCATTTTATCACCAAAGATTGCAAACGCCTTGACGATATGGTCTAACCTTCTTGTTGAGATTAGTTCATCAACACCACCATCAAAGAAGGTCTTTCTGATAACCTCAGCCCAAGTAACTAGGTTAGTTGCAAAGTCAGTATCAACTTTACCATATTTTTTCATAGAACCAAGAACAATCTTTTTCTCAGTAGCAGTAGTTGCATATGGTTGTTCAATAGTGATTGCAAATCTTTCTAGGAACGCCTCATTAAGAATATTAGTTCCAATAAATCGACCATCTTCAGAACCTTTACCTTTAGTGTTAGCAGTTGCCATCACATTGAAACCTTTTTTCGGAGTAACCCATTTATTTACTTTTTTCAAGTAAACACCTTTACCCTCAAGAACTGGTTGTAGTGCAAGTAACTTGTTAGAACCTAAGTCACACTCGTCAAGAAGTAAAGTACAACCTCTTTCCATCGCCTCAATAACGGGGCCAGGAACGAACTTTGTTTCACCATTAACGAGTCGAAAACCACCAAGTAAATCATCTTCATCAGTTTCGATAGTGATGTTCACACGAATAAGTTCTTTTTTCATCTCAGCGTGAATCTGTTCAATCATCAAAGTTTTACCATTACCAGATAAGCCAGTAACAAAAACTGGATAGAACATTGCAGATTTTACAATCTGTTTTATTGTACTGTGATGTCCCCAAGGCACAAAACCTTCAAATTTTTGGGGAACTAAATTTTGTGTTTCCATATTTGTGGCAACCAAGTTAACTGTAGTCTGAACTGTTGGTTCAGCAACAACTGTTTGAGGAACTACAACTTCTTTTGAAACTGTAGGAACATCAATAGGTAAAACAAATTTACCATTTTGAAACAGTTTGGATTGTTTAATTTGTCCTAATCCAAAACCACTTCGACCAACTTTTTTCACTACAGAGCGAACTTGATCCTCTGTAACTGTAGCACCACCACCAAACTCATTAGTGGCTTCAACGATAAAGTTTTCAATTGCTTTCATAATATATTAACCTCTCTTTTGATTATGATCTAGATCTACCATGTATTAATGGTAATGTCAAGGCAGTTGTTAAGTGATTGTTTTTATTAACTTTATTGGTATCATAATTTTTTATTATATTGTTAATCAAACGAATCACCTATGCAACCATTGAAATAAACTTGTTAAGTAATGGTCTATTTTTCAATTTACCATTTGCAGACTTTGAAAATGCTCTTTTTAATGCAGCCTTACTTGCACCTTGAGCAACTTCAATTTCAGAAGAATCTTGTTCAATCTTTCCTGGCAAGACATAGAACTCATCATATCCTTGAGATTTACAAACTGCAACATTTTCTTTTTTGATAGTGTCTAGAACTTCTTTAAACTTATTCCAATCTGAATGTTTATAGACACCAAACTTTTGTTCAATAATGTTTTTAGGAATACTACCTTTTCTAGTAGAACCAGCAATAAAGAACCCAACAATATTCATACCCTCAACTCTTTTCTTTAAAAGTTTTAATAATAACATTGTTTGTGAAGCTCTATTCCAATTCCACCTAGAACCATTTTTATCTTTTTCATCCCAAATTTTAGTATTTGTAATAGGATCAGTAATAACAACATTACTATAACTATTTACATATCGATTTGTTTTATTTCCATCTATATCAGTATCAAATTTAGAACAAATAGTATGACTATCTCCATCAGTAAGGAATATAGTGTGAACTTTTTGAACGCCAGTATCTAACTTGAACTTTGGTAGAATTTCCATTGCACATACTATAGCGTGGTTTAAAGGAGTTCCACCAAGAAACAAATCTCTAGGTGGGATTATTGGATATCCTAATGTTTTCCAATCTCTATAACCAGACGAAAAATAATTAGAAATCATAATTAGATTATGCATCATAGTATTTTGTTGATTTTTATTCATATTATTTGAAAAGAGATTTAATAGTCTAACATTATTTTCTAAATTAAAATCATTTAATTTCCATTTTTGAATTTCTTCTTTATTTTCTTTATTAAATTTACCACCTACTTGATCTGTAAATGCATAAACCTCAAAAGGTATCTTAACTCTATTACAAAACCAAATAATATTGAATAGTTGTTTTATAGTATTTGGTAAATTATATTGCATAGAACCAGACCAATCCAAAAACATCACAAAACCATGATTTGTTGCACCAGGCAAAGTAGTAACTTTTCTGAAAAGGTCATCATTATATTTGTAAGTATGTAACCTACCCATATCTAAAGAACCAGTTTTTGAAATTGAGGCTCTTGCATATTGGTCTGCAGCCTTCTTCATCTCAAATTCTTTTACCATATATGAGATAGTCTTTTTATTTTCTTTGAAAGTAGTTTCTAACTCTTCTAAAGTTTTATCATAGTATCTTAACTCAGCAGTACCTTTAATATTATTTTTATCATAAGTTTTATTAAACATTTTCAAATTTTCATTATAATCTATGATAACTTCTTTAAGATTAACTTTTGGAATATTCACAAATGATTTTTCTTCAGCGTTTTTATCTCTCATTTGTTCTAAAGATTTGTATGTAGCTTGGTCAGTTGCAGCTACTATTTTAGTAGTTTTCTCACCAATTCCACCTTCAAGAGTAGAACCATCAGAAACATTTTCTTTAGTTTCTTCATTTGATTCTTCATCAGTTTTTTTATCACCAGAACCAGCAGAAGTTTCTTCATCACCTTCCTCATC
>VTLG01001402.1_pt1 | contig 12581 bp, 19 predicted proteins | sample 4694571 | NCBI WGS metagenome assembly VTLG01 (sample SAMN12604809, study PRJNA352737) | marine metagenome | biome: ENVO:00000447; feature: ENVO:00000209|ENVO:00000569|ENVO:01000036; material: ENVO:00002151; isolation source: viral sequences binned using virsorter ... | reverse complement strand
AGAACTTTAAAACAGCAGAAATAACAGTGCAAAAAGCATTGGGTAGATTAAGAGGGTGTGATGATGCTGAATTATATATAACAACTACGCCTGAAGGCTTTGGTTATACATATCATCTGATGGTAGAGACTTATAATGATAGCAAGTTGTTGGTTCATGGTAAAACTACTGATAATCATTATCTACCTGAATCATATATACAATCATTAAGAGATAACTATGATGATAAATTATTAGAAGCATACATTAATGGAAATTTCGTCAACCTAACTCAAGGAGCAACATATTATGGATTTGATCGTGAACTACACGTTGGAGAATGCAAGTACAACCCACATCTACCCATTCATTGCGGACAGGATTTTAATTGTGACCCACTCGCCAGTACAATCAGTCAGATATATCCAAACGGACAAGTCAAAGTTATCAACGAAGTAACATTATCACACGGAGGTGATGGTGATTTACCGACACAAAGAATGTGCGATACTATCAGGGAAATGTATCCTAATAACATATATTATAGTTACCCTGATGCAACAGGTGCTGCAAAGAACTCATCTGCAAGGTATTCAGATATTTCTATTATAAGACAGAATAAATTTATAGTTAAGGTTGCTCATATCAATCCAAGAGTTATTAATAGAGTGAATGCTGTTAATAACCAATTAAATAAAAATAATATATTGATTGATAAGAGTTGTACAGGATTAATAAAAGATTTAGAGCAAGTAACAAATAAAACAGGAACTAGAGAAATTGACAAGTCAAACCATAATCTTACGCATTTTTCAGATGCTTTTGGTTATTTCATTAATTGGATAGCACCTGTTTCCAAACCAATGGTAGGAACACAAGACAGATAAATAGGAGAACACAATGATTCCAAATATGGCTGAATTAGCAGTAACATTATCAAGATGGGACGTTAATCAACAACGCAAAAACAAATGGAAAGCAAGTAGATATGAAGCATTAGATTATTATAATGGTGAAACATATGATTATACATCTAAATACTTTAGCCAATCTACATTAGATAAAGTAGTAGCAGGTAATATCAATATCACTAAACGTGTTATAGATAGAATATCATTGGTATATATGCAACCACCTATTAGAACTTATACTAATGAAGATGTTGTTGATTTCTTTGTTGAGAAAGATTTAAAACTACAAAGGTTAGAAAGAATGACTAACTTGCTTGATGCTGTCTTGTTAAAGCCTGTTTGGAGAATAAATAAAGAAGGTAATGGAACTATTGAGTATGATATTATATCTGACTATGAACCTATATTTGATGAAGATCCACTAAAACCTGTTGCTATCATATATCCTATTACTATGAAGGCTACTGTTATGGACAATACACCTGAACAATTTGCATACTGGGATAATGAAAATCATTTTATATTTGATAGGAATGGTAAGAAATATACACAAGAAGATAATCCTGATATGATTAATCCATATGGTGTGTTACCATTTGTTGAGTGCTTCAGAGAAGGTAAACCAGAATTTAGTTATTTAGATACCAATGCTTCTAATGATTTAATATCAACTAATCTATCAATCAATGTAGCAGAAACTAATAAGAATGCTAATGTAATGTTCCAATCATTTGGTTATCTATTTGTTAATGGTAGTGGTATTGATAAAGATACAATGGTTGTAGGTCAGGATAAGATTAACTATATGGGTGTTGATGGTTCTATATCAATAGTATCACCACCTAATGCTATACCTGCACTAGATGAATCAATACAATCGTCTTATAAAATGTTAGCACAGAATTATCATTTACCTATTACATTTGTTGAAGGAACATCTGCTGCAAGTGGTGTTGCTTTGAAGATGCGTAACATAGAACTTACTGATGACAGGAAATCAGATATTACTAGATGGAGAGATATTGAATTTAAACTATTTGAATTAGAGAGATTGATGATAGCAGTTGAAGAAGGTAAAGATGCAGGTGATCTTGAAGATGTAGATTATAGTGAATCAGTAGAAATATTATCTGATAAAGAACAACGTGAAAAATGGGATTGGGAATTATCGCACGGCTTGATTGATGAAGCAGATATACTGATGCAAAAGAATCCTGATTTAACAAGAGAAGAAGCAGAAGATTATTTGTTTGATAGGCAACAGGTTGAAATGCAAGATGCAGATAAAGAAGAAACACCTGCAAATACTTTATTAAACGCATTACAAAGACCTGTAGAATAATGGCTGAATATCAAGGAAGAAAAGTTACATTAGATAAACCAAGCAGAATTACTAAAGGTGAAGCAGGTTATGGTAGAAAGAAATTTAAGGTATATGTCAAAGAAGGTGATAAAGTAAAGAAGGTTATGTTTGGCGATCCCAATTTATCTATTAAAAGACAAAGTGATGCTAAACGTAAATCATTTAGGGCTAGGCATAAATGCGATACTGCTAAAGATAAAACAAAGGCAAGATACTGGAGTTGCAAAATGTGGGAAAAATCTAAAAAAGTATCTGATATAGTATAATGGCTAATCAAGCGAATATAGATAGTGCATCAGAATTAATCGCTGAATTAATTGATAAAGCAAAAGAAGAATTAATTAATGATCTATATAATTTAGGAATCAATGTAAACAATATACCTGCTTTTGCAGATGCATTACTTAATTTAGATTTAGAAGGAACATTTAAAGCAAAGTTAACTAATGCTACATCTATATATGCTAATGCACATAGAAATGTATTAGAAACAACAACTAGTTTTGCAAATATTAATCCAGCAAATCTTACATCTTTTTTATCATTAAATGAACAAGTGTTTGATAGTGTAATAGTAAATAATATAGCATCACATATAAGAAATCAAGTTGTTAAAGGAATACAAGCAGGATTATCACCTGAAGCAATATTACAAAACGTAACTTCTGCTTCTATATCAAATTCACAAATGCAAACATTAATTACTACTACGTTAAATGATTATTCAAGATCCGTAACAATGGCTATGATGGACGAAGCACCTGATGATACATTATATCATTATATTGGGCCAGTAGATGATAAAACAAGAAAAAAATGTTTAGAGATGGCTAGTGAAGGTAGAATTACAAGAAAACAAATAGAAAAAGCATATGACAAAGATGTATTAGTTGAAGGCGGTGGATTCAATTGTAGGCATAAATGGGAAGTAGCAGGTAGAAGAACATCAGAATTTCACTTTAAAAAAGAAGCAAAGGATAGGCTAAAAGATGCTAGATAAAAAAGATTTTATAAAAATAGGTGCTAATGTAAGAGATGCTTACAGAACACATATATTTACTAAAGGTTTAGATATTAATGATAAAAAATTTAAGGGTTATAATGAACCATATAAAAGTTTAAAGCGTTCAGGTAAACTACCTAGACAAGCAACACAATTTGCTAATACTACAGCACCTATACTTACAACAGATTTATTAAGGGATTATGGATCAATATATGGTACATCTAGTACAGGTTTTAAGATGGGTTGGAGTATATCAGGTAATAAAATTAAAGGTTTAGAAAAACGTGGTAGATTGTTAACAACAAAAGAAAAAGCATTACCTGATGCAGTTGCTAAATTTTTAGATGAAGAAGTTGATAGAGCAATTAATAAAAAACTAGGTGGTGATACAACTACCATACATAATATCAAAAAATAATACTATGATAGTATTTAAAATAATTTATATTAATATTAAGAATTTTCAATAAATATCCACATAAGGAGTTAAAATGTCAGAAGAAAATAATGTAGAAAGTCAAACTAACAGTAATGAAAATACTGAAACAAATCCTAGTACAGAAACTAGTAATAAAAATGTACCATATGATAGATTCCAAGAAGTAGTGCAGTCAAAGAATGAAATGGCTAGTGAAATTGGAAAACTACAAGCACAGATAGATAAAATGAATGCAGATAATAAGTCAAAGGCAGAAGCAAAATTAGTTGAAGATGGTAAACTAAAAGAAGCACTTGATATAGTAACCAAAGAAAGAGATGAATTTAAAGCATCATCTGAACAATGGAATACCTATCAAACTGAAAAGAGAGAATCTTTAATGTCTAAACTTACTACTGATGAAGATAAATCTATTGGAGAAGGTTTGACTGATTTGAATAAACTAGAAACTTATGTTAATAAGGTTGTTACAGTTAATGCACCTTCAACATCATCTGCAAGAGCCACTACAGGTAAAGCAGGTGATATGGGTGGTTATTCATCTTATGCTGAATGGGCTGAAAAAGACCCTGAAGGTTATAAGAAAGCAAATAATTCTATAGCAGGAAGTGGTATTAAAATTGCCTACTAAAAAACATAGTAAATTAGCAGGTGTTGATTTTGATCCTAATAATGACATGGAATTAAAACCTAAAGCAGATGGTGATGTTGATGTTAGATATAAGAATGGTAAGATGACTTTTGATGAATATATTGATGAGATGGAATCAAGAACAACTAGGCATTCTGAAGGTAAATCATTAACATCAAATACTATGGGCTGTTTTTCAGGATTTGGTGAAGGAACATTAAATAAAACAATCAAAAACAGATTAAAAAAATGCTCAAAATGAAGGCTAACAAGCAGTTGAAAGAGCATTAAACTTACGGAGGCTATGAAATGGCTGAAACAGATACAGGCGTTGCAGAAGGTGGATTAGGAAAGATTATAGGAGATGCAGTTATTGCATTTAATCATACTAATGTTATGCTACCTTTGGTAACAACAAAACAAGCAGTAAAAGGTGCTATTACAGTACAATTCCCTGATTATACAAAAGTTGCATCAGGTAGTGTTGGAGCAGGAACAGATGGTGCAGATTATACAACTGTAACATCAATTACAACTGCTGCAAGAAGTGCTACAATATCAGAACACGTTATTAGAGCAGATGTGACCGATTTAGCACAAATGGGTAATGCAGAAGACTTAACAGGTAATGTAGGTAATATATTAGGTAATGCAGTATCTGCAAAACTTGATGATGACCTAGTAGAACTTGGTAAAGGCTTCTCACAAACTGAATGTGCTGCAGGAACACCATTAGCATTATCACACGTTTTTGGTTCTATGCGTCAATTAAGAAGTGCAGGCGCACCATTCCCATATAATTTGGTTTTATCACCAAAGCAAGTATGGGGTGCTAAAGGCTTGGTTTCATTAACTAATGATGCAGCAGTTACAGGATCAAATGCTAAACCATTATCTTTACTTGGTATGAAAGGTGAAGAAGCAATGGCTACTGGAATGATTGGTTCAATAGCAGGATTTGATGTTTACTGGTCAGACCAAATTGATGAAGATGTTTCATCAGGTGGTGATGCAGCAGGATTCGCATTCAGTAAAGGTGCTGTTGGTTTAGGCATTGGGCCTGAAGGATTATTTAGAATAGAAACAGAAAGAAATGCTTCATTTAGAAGTACAGAGTATGTCGCAGTTGGATTTTGGGCAGAAATGGAAATTAAAGATGCATTTGGTGTTTATATTCTATCTGATGTTTCTTAATAGTTGATTAATTAATAATCGTAAAGTGGGGTAGTATGTCGGATACTACCCTGCTTTTTAAATAGGAGAATTTTATGGAATTTTTTAAAAAAGCAAATGGAATGGTATTTAAAGTAATGCCTAACCATGATATAGAAAGTTTGAAAGCAAGATTTGTAGAATGTGATGCAGAGGGTAATGAAATTAAAAAAGAAAAACCAAAAGCAAAACCAAAAGCAAAAAAGAAAGAAGGTAAATAATGGCTATTAAAGTTAAAAGTTTTTTACACAATGATGATAAAATTGTTAGTGCAGATGGTGATGCAGATGGAACATTAGCAGAAGATATTCAGGATTATATTGATAGTCTAGATACTACACCTGCTAAAGTTGCACATAGTTGCACAAAATTCGGATCTAAAGTATTTACTATTGTTATTATAGAAACAAATTAGTAAATGGCTTTAATAGATGATATTAAGAAACACGAAGGCTTTAGCCCTGTTGTATATCAATGTACGGCTGGATATGATACTATTGGATTTGGGCAAAGAGTTAAGTATTTAAAAGTCACACAAGAACAAGCAGAAGAATGGTTAGAAGAAGAACTGCAAAATTTAAGATATATATTAGCAGATAAATACGATTGGTTTTTACCTGCTCCTACAGAAGTGCAAGATATAGTAATGAATATGAACTATCAATTAGGTGTTACTGCCTTTAGTAAATTCAAAAAAACTATATATCTACTAGCAAATAAAGATTACAAAGGTGCATCAGAAGAAATGCTTGATAGCAAATGGGCTAGAACAGATACACCTAGACGTGCAAAGGAATTAAGTGATAGATTAAAACAAGTGGGGTAATATGCCGAACAACATAGTTTGTCCTAAATGCTACAATGCAGAAATGATCAAAAGTGGCTGGTACGAAGACAGACAAAGATACAAATGTAAGGTTTGTGGGCATAGAGCAACTAATGTAATAGAAGATTTTGATTTACTTAAAGAGAATGTAAAGTTAGCAAAACAAAAGCAATCTGCACAGGATCTTAACAGAATTGAAAGAAAAACATTCAGGGAACACGCAAGAGTAGAAAATGCTGTTTCTGAATATACTAAAAAGTTAGTAAAGATTTTTGACAATAATAACCTATCTAAATATGTTGTAAAGCACAAAGAAAATAGTAGTGCAGTTGGTGTTATACAATTTTCTGATGTTCATTTTAATGAATTAGTTAATTTACCACATAATAAATATGATTTTAGTATTGCATCTGCTAGGTGTAAACAATTTGTAGATAAAGCAACTACATATTTCAAGGCTATGGGTATCACTAATGTATTAATGGTTCAATCAGGAGATTTACTTAATTCAGATCGAAGATTAGATGAACTATTACAAATGGCTACTAATAGAGCAAAAGCAACATTCCTAGCCGTTGATATACTACAACAAGTAATCCTTCATTTAAACAGCAATTTTAACGTATCTGTGGCTATGGTAACAGGTAATGAATCAAGAGTTAAGAAAGATTGGGGTTGGGCATCAATAATAGCATCAGATAATTATGATTATACAATATTCCAAACATTAAAATATTTATTCAAAGATTCTGATATAACTTTTATAGATGGTGATCCTACTGAAGTAGTTGTAGAAGTAGCAGGGCAAAACTTATTGGTATTACACGGCAATGGTGCAGTTAAAAGAACAGGAATAGAATCATCAATTAGCCAAATGATTGGTCGGTATAAGATGCGCGGCACACACATAGATTACGTCATTTTCGGTCACGTTCATTCTGCAAGGGTTGGTGATAATTATAGTAGAAGTAGTAGTATGGTAGGTGCTAATGATTATTCAGAAAAAGCATTAAATTTATCAGGTAGAGCATCACAGAATTGTTATATATTTTATGAAAATGGTAATAGAGATGGTATTAAAATTGATTTACAAAATTATGGCGAAGGCTATGATATAGATGATTCATTATCTGCATACAATGCAAAGAGTAGTAATAAAGTTAATAAAGGAACAACAATATTTAAGGTGGTAGTATAATGGATTGGTTGCAATTATTAGAGCAATATGGAGTACCACTTGTAGTAGCAATAGCATTTTGGTTGTTTATACAAAAACAGAATAAATATATACAAGATGAATTATCTAAAGAAATGCGTGAAAGTTTTAATAGAGTAGAAATGATAATTATAAAGTTAATTGATCAGCAAAAGAAAATGCAGATAGAACAAAAAGGATTAGAAAGAAGTTATAAAACATTAGTTGAAATTATCGCAAAATTAAGTGGTAACGGATTGAAGCACAAGTTTATGAATATGTTAAACAATGATAATAAATAAAGGATAAAAAGATGGCGAACTCAATAGCAAATCAGTTTACTGGTTTACCAATAGAACAATTAATATCTGCACCATTGGTAGCAGCAGCAGAAGGACAAAAAACATTAGCAGCAACTACTGCTTCATTCATACAGGAAGTTGGTATGGATAAAGATGGTAATACTAAATCAGTTGCATTTAAATATGAAGATGGATCTGAAAGTGTTGCATTAGATGTGCCTTTATTATCAATAATTAATATACCAAGTTTATGCGTAGATACTATTGATGTTAATTTTGATATGGAAGTATCAACACAAACAGCAAGTAAATCATCAACAGATTCAAGTGCTACTGCAAGTGCATCAGTTGGTTGGGGTTGCTGGAAAGCATCATTTGAAGGTAAGGTATCACACCATTCAGAAAATAGCAGAAAGTCAGATACATCTGCTAAATATTCAGTATCAGTTAAAGGTAAACAAGAAAAACCTGAAGGATTGATGAAGGTATTAGATATGCTTAATAATTCAATAGGTAAGCAAAAAGAAACTGCACCATCTAATGGATAAAGTAAAGCAAGGTAATTTTCTAGATCATCTTACTAAAGGTTTATATGATGCTGTTGTTCAAGCACAATCATTAGCAGAAAATCAGCATATAGAAGCATTAAGTAAGTATGTCAATGAAGATGGAACACCTAAATGTTTAGAAATGGTTATTGATGGTAAGAAAGTTGATATACCATTAGCAACATTAGCACCACAAAGTTCAATAAAAATTAAAGAACTTAAAATGAGTTTAAAAGTTAGATTGAATAAATTTGGTAAAAGAAAATCAAGATTAGGTGGTGGTATATTCTGTAAAGAAGATGCAGGTGCAATAGGTGCTGATTTAGGTGCTTCCATTTTACCTACTAGAAATAATTATGCAAATTTAGAAATTACATTTGAAGGTGCAGATCCACCTGAAGGTGTAGTTAGATTAAATAATAATTTGATTAAACAGATACCATAATGAAACAAAAAAATAATAAAAAATTTGAAACTGATATTACTGTACATCTTACTAGAATATCAGGTGACGTTCAATATACTAAAGAAAGAGTAGATTTAGTAATTAAACATTTAGAATATATGAATGGTAGATTAAGAACTGCTGAAAATAGTTTATCAGCACATAGAGCAGTAGGAATAACAATGGTAACTATATTAACATTAGCAGTATCTATAATAGGAGTATTTAAATAATGCCTAAAAAAACAAAAGATATTATTAATGATTTAGAACTAACTATCCATGAATATTCAATTAGATTAAGTAAATTAGAAGAATACAATGAATTATTAGATGCTAGATTACAAATATTTGAAAGATTTTTTATGAGCATAGAAAAAATAACAACACATAAAGAGGAGTTAGAATAATATGGAATTTATAATGAATAACTTAAATTTATTAGCAGGTGGAACAACAGGCGGATTAGTACTATGGTTACTTAAAAGAGTACCAAATGAAGATATATATAGTTGGGTAGAAACTATTGCATACTGTGCAGGAACTACTATGACGCTAGGACTAGGTAAATGGAAATTAACAAAGAATATATGGAATGCTACTATTGAGCCATATTTTATTGATCTTGTTGATAATACAGTAGGTGCAGCAGTTAAAGGTTTTATTAATGGATTAAGAAGCGATAAGTAATTAATGAGATTATCTGATATTATAAGAAGTTTAAGGAGTATTTTTGAAAGAAAAAGAAATAATCCAATTCAGTTAGATAATGATAGTAATTTAGAATCTAAACTGAAATCATTAAAGGTTTCTAATAAAAATACACCTATACAAATATCAGAAGATACAGTAGATGTTAAAGGTAATTTAAAAGTAAATGGTGTAGATGTATCAACAGGTTCAGCAGGTGCAACAGAACTTAATGAATTATCAGATGTAACGTATTCTAGTGGGGATCTAACAATATCCTCACTAGATACAATAGTAGCAGGTAGTGATTTAACATTAGATGTTACAGGTGATATTGAACTAAATGCTGATGGTGGTGATGTAACAATTAAAGATGATACTGATACCCTTGCATCTATTTCAGGAACAGAATTTTATACAAAAGGTAATCATTTTATTAAAGAAATAGCAAATGCTGAAGCAGATAATGCAGGGCAAGGTCAAATATGGGTTAAAAATGAAACACCTAATTGTTTAGCATTTACAGATGATGCAGGAACAGATATAGTAGGTATTGGTAAATATCATTATGAAACTAAAATTTGTAATTTTTATTCTAGTGTAAGTAGTGAAGTTTATTTACCTATTGCAGGTTATGTTATAGAAAGAACATCTACAACAGGTTTAAATGAATTTATTTCTATGATAGCACCATATGATTGTACTATAGAAAAATTTGCTTTTAGGAGTGAAGCACAGCAAGGAACAGGTAGTGGAACAATGAGATTTGTTGTTTTAGAATCACAAGATAATACAGAAGTACCTGGAACTATTTTATTTAGAAAAGATTTATCAAGTTTAAATATTGCTGATGATACATATACAGAATATGATTTAACATCACCTAGTGTTGGTAGTTTCCCAATACAATTAACAAAGGGAAGAATCTATGCTTTTGGTTGGACTCCTGCTGCTACACCATATGATGTAAATACTATATTAGTTTTTAAATGGGATATAACTTCTTAAAAATATATGTTTAAAAATTCAAATATTATATTATATTATAATACAAATAACAGGATAAATTTATGGCTTTAACAGGAAAAACACCTAAAGATACATACAAAGATTTACTGGAAATAGACAATAGTAATAGTGGTGTTGATAGCACGGTAAGAGATGTTAAAACAGGTAATGGTGCATCTACATCTTTAAAAGTGTCCGATAGAAGTTGCATTGTAACTTCGGCTACTGATAATACAGGAGCATTTTATGTTCAGGATTCATCTGATAGTATAAAATTTCAAGTTGATACTACTAATGATCAAGTTAAAGCATTAGGAACGCACGTTAATACAATGTATGCACATTTTGGTATAGGTGCAACAGATGGAAGTAATTTTGTTGCAGATAAACATTATCCATTACCATTTTTTGCAATAACAAATGGGTCTGTATTACAACAAGATGATATAGATTTTGGTTCAGGTACAGAACCTGCAACATCATTTACAACAGCAGATGGAACGAATACAGATGCAAGTTTATTAGTACCTGTAATGTGGTATGTTCCTGATAATATTTCAATAGATGCAGTTTATTCATTAGAAGGACTAGAAGCATCTAGCACAATAACAACTAGAATGCATTTATACAGTTATACATTTACATCAGGTAGTACATCAGCATTAGCAGATGGAACATTATTAGCACATAATGATGATGTTACTAATGCAGGTAGTGAACAAGCATATTTATCAACTTGGACAGTAGATAGTGCAAGTGTATCAGCAGGTAAGGCTATATTAGCATTTTTTAGAATGGATACAAGTGCAGATGATCCATCAGTATCAATTACAATTAAATACCATTTAACATAGGAAGGATAGATTTATGGCTTATAGTAAAGCAACCAATATGAATATAGTACAAAATGTAGATAATAAAAGAGGTAATGAATCTGCTAATGTTGAATTAGAAATTAATACACCTGATGGTAATTATTTATGTACTACAAATAAATCTTATACAGATAAATCTAGTATAATACAAGACGTAGATAATACTGATTCTTTTATTACATTATCATCATTTAGTAAATCATTAGGTGCATTAACTGTGCATAATGCAAAAGTAATAGTTATTAAAAACGTAGGTCAAACTGCATTAGAAATATCATTAAGACATCCTGATTGGAGAGATAATAGCGAAGATGGAACTACAGGAACAGATACTGATGTTGTTAATGAAGTTGATATGAACGTAGAAAATACAACAGGTGAAGAAACAGAATATAGATGGGTATCTACATTATTACCTGTTGGTGAGTTTATGTATTTACCAACATCAAGGGTGATAGGATATTCACCATTAAATGCAACTAGTGATTTAGTACACGAATCAGCAGCAAATGCTGTGCCTGGCCAAGTAGCAATAGAACCTAAAGATATAGCAAGTGGTGCTGAAATTATACCAATACACGAATTTTCAGGGCAAACTTATGGTAGTGGTGCAGATATACAAGTAAATGATGCTAGTAATGTGGCTATAGATGCAACTACTATTGTTGTTGATGATGGTGATTGGTTTGAAGTAGGCGATTTAATTGCTATTAATACTGAAATTATGGAAGTAGAATCTATATCATCAAATACATTAACTGTTAAAAGAGGTTTATTAGGTTCAGTACAAGTAGGACATTCAGATAATGATGATTTAAACTTTTTTATAGGTAATGAATATTTAGCATTTGATAATGGTAAATGTCAAAGTGATCAAAATGGTAAATTTAAACAACGTGGTGCATTCTTTTATTATGGTAGAAGTGCAGATAAAAAAGTTAAGGGCATTGTTCCGGGAAGTGTTGCAATTTTAAGAGGTTATACAGGAGGTGGTTATTTAGATTGGGGATTACAAAATATAAAAGCATCTGATAAAACAGGATTAGTTGCTTCAACTACATATACATTCCATATAGTAGTAGATGAATATAATGTAGGTGGTATTGATTCAGTATCAACAGAAACAGCAATAGCATTTACAACAGATGCTTC
>VTLG01017068.1_pt1 | contig 12582 bp, 31 predicted proteins | sample 4694571 | NCBI WGS metagenome assembly VTLG01 (sample SAMN12604809, study PRJNA352737) | marine metagenome | biome: ENVO:00000447; feature: ENVO:00000209|ENVO:00000569|ENVO:01000036; material: ENVO:00002151; isolation source: viral sequences binned using virsorter ... | reverse complement strand
TACGACTTAGGTATAAAGCAAAAATACTGTCTACCAAAGTTAAACACTCGACCTCTACCTGTAAGGTAAGAGCCAAACTTACTAAAAGTTCTAGTGTTTGTCGCAACTCTGAACTTCCATCCCATCACGTTGAAGTGATAGAACTTCTTGTCATAAGTCTTACTGTCTCTAAATAATCTTAACATTGTGTATCTCCTTCTATAGTTTGTAGTTTCATGGGCAACTACAATTAGCCCTCATAGATTAGTGTAATTTTTCTTTATCAATCTCTAACATATCTAGTGCTTCTTGCTCTGCTTCCGCAAGACCTACTATCAATCCTCCAGTTTCCTCCGCAGATAGAGGGTTTAACAATCTCGATATTAATATGCAAACTATCTGCTTGATTGTTGCTTCATCACATGTTGTTTCTATATCTTTAACATGATCTATAATCTTTTTAACTTCTTTATATTTGTTCATTCCTAATCTCCAATTTATATATTCTCCAATCTCTTAAAGCAAGTTCTATTGCTTTTTCTTTAGAGCTTACAAAATACCAGTCTTTAAATCCTCTAGGAAATTTTAATCCTTTTACCTTTACAATAAAAGCTCTCGGAACTCCGTTATCTTTTGCTGTCTTTGCAATTTTAATTTTCATACTTGACCTCGCTATTGTTTTTAAACAGAACTTCTAACCATTCTCTGTTCTTGTTGAAGTATATTTCAAATGTAGCATAAGGTTGTTCGTTAAATGATATTCTTTCATCACAGTTTCTTATGTAATATTTTCTACAAAAGCAGATAAAATGTTCATTTGTTTCTTGTTTCATTTTCTTTTCTCTCCTCCTTCTTCATTGATTTTTTTGTTCAATTCTTTAAGAGTAAAATCCTTTCTACTGTATTTAGTTTTATCCCTGTGTGTTTTAGGTTTATGAAACTTGTCCATGTTCTTTTTTACAGGATTATTTTTCATCTTGTTTTTCTTCTTCTATTTAATTCGTTGAGTATCTTCTGTTTTAATTTGGGTTTAGTTCTGTCTTCATTATACAAAGCAGTAAGCTCTTTCTTAGACACCGCCTTTATATAATAATGCTTAACAGTAGTTACATTGGTTTGTCTGTTATAGCTTTTGCTACTCGGTTTTAATTTTGTAGGCACTTAAAATCTCCTCTTAATAGAAAATTGCTTGTTGCATTGCTTCGTATTCACGCTGAATATCTTCAAGTCTTTGTTCTTCTTTCTTAATAAGCTCGTCAATATAAGTCAGAGCTTGTGAATCTTTTTGTAATCCTTTAGGTATAAGTAAAACTAACTCCTCTCTAATTACCTTTAGTTCGTGTAACATCTTCTCTCTCCCATTTGTATTGTGAATGGTTTCATTCTTCTTCCTTTAAATATGGCTCTATTAAATCTTCTATATAAGATTGCATAGTTTCTAAATCTACTTCTTCATCTTCTTTTAATTCAGATATTTGACTATGTAGCCATTCTAGTTTTTCCAGCTCAATCCCACACAAACTTTCTTCAATATCTAAATCTCTTAATTTAGAATTTCTAGGGCAAGAAGGTTTATCACTAACTCTTACCCATATCTCATTTCTTGCTAAAAGTTCAAATATATCTGACAGAGAATCTACAACTAAGACATCACTATTTTCTTCATCAACTCTTATCATTTTTTTGCTCCTCAATAAATTGTATTTTAGTTTCACCGATTACTGGCTCAACACAATTATTAAGAGCTGATGAACAATTAGTGTAAATAATCTCCTTTGCATCTTCCATGCTCTCTGCTTGTATCGTTCCAGAATATGTTGTTACTTCGTCAAACTCTACTGTAAATGTTTTCATTTTATCTCCTTCCATTTGTGATTTAAAATTGTTTCGATAGACTCGTTTGATTTTTTTACTAAACATTCTTCGCCAAACCAAAAAGTCATATCCCTTGTGTCTTCATGTATCGTTATTTTATCAATTATTTTTCCGTCTACTTCTTGCCCTACTTTTATTTTTAACATCTTCTATCTCCTTCCAAGTTATGTTGTTATCGTTATACATATAAAAATTATATCTCTTTCCATCTTTGTAGTCAAGCTCTGCAGTAAACTGTATACTCAACAAACTCTTAACCTCTGCCTCATACCATGTCTTATCGTCATAGCCATAGGTCGCTAATATCTTTTGACCTTTAGTTGGTTTAGCTTTCATCAGAAATCTCCACTAAATGAACATCATCATATCCTTTCTCAATCCATTTATCATAATGTTCTTTTGCTCTTTCGTATTCAGTATAGTAATCATCACAACCACCAACATATACAACATATTTCCATTTAGCTTTCATCATTCACCACCTTCACCCACCACTTAGGTTTATCTCTACCCTTCTCCCACTTAGCATAGTGTTTTTCGTTGATACAGTAGTCACGATATGCTTTGATAGCATCGTCATTTTTGTATTGGTCTGGCATACATTGTGCAATAGGTGTTCTTTCTCCAGATTTAATAGCTTTAGGATAAGTTTGTAAAACATATTTAAGTTTAGCTATACTAGCGTGTTCTTTACTATAACGATATGTATACTCGTCACCTAATGCTAAGAAATGTCTAAAGAGCCACCAATAATTTTCACCTGTTTCTCTAGCCCATACTGTGCAAGGATGATTCCAGTATGCTCTTTTGTATAAACCTACTTTGTCTGCATACTCGTCACCATCTAATTCTCTGTGTGCTGTGCATAACATCTGTGCTGTTTCCAACGGCATCTTCACTAGCATCTTGTCAGGTTGTGCTTGTGCTGATTTAACAGGACAATCATAAAAATAAAATATGTTCATAGTTAACTCCAAGCTTTTGAAGCTAACATCTCTGCATAGCGTATCTCTTTATATACTCTAATGCAAGACATACTCTCTAAGTAAAACTTTCTTTGTTGCCAATCAATCACAACATCATCAGTAAAGATAGGACAAAGTCCTGTAACTAATACTTCATCATCATCTTCTTGATACTCTATCTTGAAAGGTTTAAATCTTCTGTTCTTTGTTTCGTTACCTTTTAAATCTTCATAGTTAAACACTAACTCAGCGTTATCATCTGTGAAAGTAAAGAACACTTTCATTAAATCACTCTTGTTCATATTTATCTCCTATATATCCATAAAGTTATACCTAACATAACACACATTCCAAATGCAGTATACCCTATTGTCATTTGCAACTGTGCCTCTGCTATCAAGGTGTTCAAATATATTTCTTCTTCAATCATACCTTTCTCCTTAGTCTAAGTGGTTAGTTAATATTGTTAACGCATCTGGCTCATGTTTCCTAAACCAATCATAACCCTTAAGCATTTTATCGTAATCTCTAAAAAGTTCAGCACCCATGATGGTATTATAAACTGCGACAGCATCAGAAGGTATCGTTACCTTTTCACCAGTAAATCTATTGGCTACTTCTTGAGGTTTATAACCTACTTTACAATTAAAAGGTAGTTTTCTCGTTGTCATTTTATTTTCTCCTTAGTCTATTAGTGACATTGCAATATCATCTTTAGCTTGTGGCTCGTCTATAATACTTTTGAAACTATAAGGCACTTCGCCTGTATATTCTTCTATCGTTATAAACTTTGCTCTATCAAACTCTGCGTCTTCGTCAAACTTTCCTTTAGTTACTTCGTCAATAGCAATATCTTCTGCCTGTTGTTCTGACTCTGCAACTACTGATACAACTACTTCAAATGTCGCTTCGTATACTCTCTCCATCAGTCTTCTCCTCTAAAGTTTTGTCTGTTTCTTTTTGATAGTCTTTGTCTTTATCAATACTTTTCCACCACTCTTCAAACTCATCAGGGTGGACAATCTTTACTGCGTCTTCAAACTTCATAGCTTACTCCTCTTGCTTATTAAAAATAAAGTGTTCCTTTGTGTAGTTGCTCTATTAGGGAGTTATTTTTTACCCACTTCTTCTACACTTAAGGCAACACTTTTAAAGTCTAAACCTTCAAGAAAAGATTTTATTTCTCTTTTAATATTGTCTGTATCAGACCATGATTCATCATACTTTCCTGTTGCTTCTAGTTCAGAATCGTTTGGCTCTCTTGTCATATCTATTTCTATATTAAATTTCATACTGTTCTCCAATTAATTACAAATCCACTTGTGTCTGTCTTAGCATCTCCTTTAGCTTTCAATCCTACTACAACTCTATCATCTCCGTCAAGGAATCTCATGTCTGTCTTATCTCCGTCAATCACACGCAGACCTCTGAAAATCTTCGGCAGTCCTTCTTTGAATACAACTGCTACATTATATTTAAGACTGTCAAAGTAATCTGCATACTTCTTGTTAGCTTCTGAGTATGACCAAGTTAGATGATAGTTAGGTATCTTAGATACTTTACGATTAGGTATCTTCGTGTAGTCATAGAACTGTATCTGAGGAAACTTCTCAAACACAGTAACACCTTCATGCTTGATAGTTTCCCATTGTATGTCTGATGTTCCGTTCAATCTTAAAGCAGGTCGCTTGTTCCTACGCTCACAGTATCTGATAAACTTTTCTATGTCAGCATACAGCATAGTCATAAAAGTTTCTCTGTCCTCTAAGAATAGTTTAGTCTTTCTATCTCTAGCTTTATGTATAGTTTTAAATATTCTAGCTCTGCCTGCGTTATCAAGACAAGCTTCTTTACATCTAGCAACTACTTGAAACGGACATATCTTAGTGTTGATAGGTCGCAAGTGCATAATGGTTGATATGTAATCGCTCAACTTATTATTACCTTTGTCTATCTTTGGATTAGCATTTGGTGCTGATAATAATTTCCAACTACTCATACATTACTCCTCTATTTCTCCCATCTCTTTTAAGTATTTTCTTAATTGCAGTCTGCTCATTAACCCTCTCTTGCAAGCAGTAATTAAACTTTCTATTTCTAGGTTTCTATCTTCTTGGTCTAATTTAATGGACATACATCACTCCTTTGCGTCTTCTAAAATGTCAAGGATTTCTTTAAGTGTTTCCGTTTCAAAATCACAGTAACTACATTCGTGTAGTTTTATTTCACATCCCTCATCTTCAAATATTTCACAGTTATTTTTAATGATTGCTCTTCCGTCATCTCCATCAAAGTATAAAACTTCTGTATAGTGTTCTTCATCTCCGAAAGCAATTACAAAGTTTGGAGAACCATACTCACTTGTGAAAATACTTGCTCTGTTACGCTCATAAAATTCTTCTTCAGTTATTTCAAATCTACTAAGTATTTCTTCCATACATCACTCCTCAGTATAGCCATCAAACCAAACACCCTCTTTTCTGGTGTCTTCTCTTTGGCAATGTTCTTGTGCTTCTTTCTCAGTCAACCCTGTCTTAATTACTTTGTGGTTGTCTGGGCGGTTATCGTCAAAAGTAAATCTTATTATCTTATACATACATCACCTCTTGCTTATTAAAAATCGTGGTAGTTTTGGGTTAAGCAGATAACTACCAACTGCTGTAGTTTACTTCTCGTCTAAACTACAACTACGACATCTCTGTTTAATGAGGTGATGCATACTCGTTGTCTTTTCAAATACTCACATGAGATACAGCAACTACTACAACTACAACCCATGTGCTAATTAAATAAATTATAAAATCATAAGGCATCATTTCTTTTTCCTAAGTTTCCAATCTTGTAACGCTTTTAAATTCTCACTATCTAAAGGATAACGATTTACTCTTACTTTAATTTTACGCTTTACTGACTGCTTTTCTCGCGTCACTCCGTTCTTACTTTTCTTAATATGCATCCGTGTATTACTCAGCCCTTGAAAAGTATTACGAACTGCACCGAATGTTTCCATATACTCTGCAAATTTCATACGCTGTTACCTCTCTTTTAAAGTCGTCATCAATGACTAGTTTGTTTACAAATAAAACACGCACTACTACCATTATAGTCTCATATCTAGCATGATATAGCAAGTATTCTAGAAATTTATTTTTCATATAAAGTTCTCGTCTCCGTCTTTAATATTTTTTTAAGTTCACAAGTGGCGCAAAAATAAACCCAACCACCGCCAGCTATTCCATGTTTTATGACTGCTACATTTAAACAGTTGTTACACTTTATTGTCTCCGTCTCCATCTCTCATCTCTCCGTCTCCGTCTCAATCCAAAATAAAAAAAAAATAAAAAATAAAAAAAACTAGCAAGACTTGGGGGGAAATCTTGCCAGTTTTGTTTAACTTTTAAATTCTAAGTTCATCTAGCATTAATCGATTAAGCTTGATTAATCTATTTTGATTCAACTTTTCTAATGCTTTTCTTTTGCATTGTGAATGTGTTAAATCATCACCATAATAATATTCATAATAAATTTCTGAATGATTTTCATTATCCATATCTAATATGGTTATCTCATTTTTTAATTTTTCAATAGACATAATATTTTTCCTTATTTTAATTAAAAATTATTTTGGTATTTATCACTAAACAATCATGCTAAAAGATATCGTTTTTATTTAAGCAGTTTTTGCTTCTGGCAAATTATTTCTAAATTCGCGAGTCGCTTTTGATTGCTTAGTTTGAAGCTTGCTAAGTTCGTTAGCGGTCTGAATAAGAATAACAAGTGCTTCATCAATTACTTTTGAGTTATAAAGAGAATCTAAAATTTTGTTAATACTTTTAGTTTCTTCTTTATGCGCTTTAACCTTGTCAGCTGATTCTTTAGCAATCTTGATTTTTTGCTTAAGCTTCGCTGGCTCTAAACCGCGCCAGTCAATTCCATATTTACAAGCATTATTAACTAATTCTTCACCTGTTTTATGGGTTTGAGTTTTTCGAGTCCTATTTTCAGCGTCACCTCGTTTTGTGGTTTTAACACCTTTTTTATCACTCGAACAGCGAGTTCGACTCGCCATGTATCGCTTTTTATCATCTTTATTATCAGGATTAGCAAATATTCTTTTATCAGCATATTTTCTGATAGTAGTTTCGATATCAGCGTCAAAAGCTTTCTTATCACCATGAATAAATGCAAGTATCGCTAGAGTCATTTCAATAGCGGTGGCTTTAGTAGCCGTTGCGATTGTCATTCCTAATTCATGCATGTTTATATCATTTTGAGCGTTTGCCAATTGCTTGGCATTTTTAATTTTTACCATGTGTATCACCTTTTAATTTAAGTAGTCTTCGATGACTAGTTCAATGAGTGATATCAGATAGCATAATCGCTTAGTGATAAATACCATTTTCCAAATTGTTAAAGAATATCGAATGTTTAGCGTATGAGCTTTAATCATCAGATATGAAATATTAATGAATACTTCATATACTCAATGATACGCTCATTATTTAAAATATCAACTATTTTAGAAATTCTTTTAAAGTAGTCATCGATGACTAGTTCGAATAAGAAAATATCAATTTGGGGAGATTGTAAAATTTTAATAGTAGGGTTAAGGGTAGCTCATGAAATACGCTTAGAAGTGAAAGGAGGAGCTTCTAGCATACTTTAAAAGCGCGATAGTATTATCGAGGACTGTTAGCCAGTTTAGATAGATATTATTTTACAATTTTACAAATTTCACAATATGAGATGGCACTTGCAAAGTTTTAAAAATTCTGAGTGAAAATTTCAAAATCTCATTCAGAAATTTTGCAATTGGTCAAGTTTTTTCAAATTTTTAATTTTCGAAAATCCTTGTAAAGTCTTGAAAATTATGCTAGGTGGCTAAATGAGAATGGGAACGATAATCTGAATGAGAATCATTCGCATTTAGGGGGTTAGGGCAGGCTGGCAGGGGGGGTAGGGTATATATATATATAAAACATATACATTTCACAAACTTTTCAAATGTTTACCAGTTGCGCGTGAACATAAAAAAAGCAATATAATAATTAACTATTATACTGCTATATTTCACAAACTTTTTACGCGCTATAAGACCTATTTATTTGTTAGGTCTGTTATGTGTTGCAACCCTCTGGGCATAGTTTTATTATACAGTTTATTTTCGCATTTGTCAAGACCTAAATAAAAAATAAATAACTTGACAAACTGTAAAAGTAACCCTATAATAGAAGTTATTATGAACTTAATGCCCGAAAAGAAAAACAATCGTAATCTTACCGATAAACAAAAATCATTTCTTGATAATTTAGTCGCTACCGAAGGCGATTTTAAAAAGTCAGCAGAACTTGCAGGGTACTCAGGCAATCACTATCAAGTACTTAAATCATTAAAAGAAGAAGTAGTCGAATTGGCTTCAGATGTACTTGCTCGTTCAGCACCTAAAGCAGCGTTTAAATTAATAGAAATGATAGACAGCAACAAACCAATCCCTCAAGCCAGTCAAAAGTTACATGCTGCACAGACGATTCTTGATAGAGTAGGTGTTGCTAAGACAGACCGAGTACAGGTAGATCACAATGTACAGGGGGGTATCTTTATATTGCCTGAAAAACAAACAGTAGTAATAGAAGATGCAGAGTTTAGTAACATAACAGAGGAGGAAGATGAATGATGGACATTATAATCATACTTGGTTTCATAGCTGTAGTTTCAGTTGTTTATATTAAAAGAAAAAAACCTGAACTATATGAATCTTTAAAATCAAAAATAAAACTAAAATAACATGGAAAACGGATATATCAAACGTGCTAGTTCAACTATTCCTTTTGGTTATGAAATAGATCTTGAATCAAGATACTTAAAACCCATACCAGAACAAATAGAAGCTTTAAAAACTGTTGAAGATATGATTGTTGGTGATGAAATATCTTTACAAGAAGCAGTAGATTGGTTAGAATATAAGACTGATCGAAGTATATCTAGAGCAGGACTTAAAAAACACATAGATAAAAAGTATGGAAAAAGAAGCGAAAGATTGGGAACTGAATCCAGATCGTTACTTGCAAGATAATGATGGTAACTTTGTTCGTAAGAAAGATGGTACACCACGTTTAAAAGCAGGTAGACCAAAAGGATCAGGTGGAAGTTACAATATTTCCAATAGTCAAAAAGCTAAATACGCTGTTCATCGTAAAATAGCTCGTAAGAAAAAAAATATAAAAAAGCTAGAACAAAAGCTTAACAATGCTAGAAAGTCTTACAAAGCCACAACCAATACAATAAATAAGCTTTCCGATAAGACGGATCGTGTTGTTACGCCTTCAGAACTAGAAGAACTGCCTAAAGCTGTACAAGAAATAATACCTGAACAAGATGTATTATTCCATCCTAACGAAGGTCCACAGACTGATTTCCTCGCTGCAGGCGAGAAGGATGTGCTTTATGGTGGTGCTGCTGGTGGTGGTAAATCATACGCAATGTTGATTGATCCACTACGGTATGCACATAAGAAAGCTCATCGCGCACTAATTCTTAGACGTTCTATGCCAGAACTGCGCGAGATGATTGACAAGTCCAGAGAACTATATCCTCTTGCATTTAAAGGAGCTAAGTTTCGTGAAGTTGAAAAGCTTTGGAACTTTCCAAGCGGTGCAAAGGTAGAGTTCGGCTTCCTTGAACGTGATGCAGATGTATATCGTTATCAAGGTCAAGCATATAGTTGGATTGGTTTTGATGAAATAACCCACCTACCTACAGAGTTTAGTTGGAACTATTTAGCTTCCCGACTTCGTACTACTGATTCTGAAATACAAACATACCTGCGCTGCACAGCAAATCCGGGCGGTGTGGGTTCGCATTGGGTAAAGAGAAGATACATAGAACCTTCAGAACATAATACAAGTTTTAAAGGTAACGATGGATTAACTAGGAAGTTTATTCCTGCTAAACTTGCGGACAATCCTTATCTTGCGGAAGATGGTATCTATGAGCAGATGCTTAAATCTTTGCCACCTATTCAACGTAGACAACTACTTGAAGGTAATTGGGATGTAGCTGAAGGTGCTGCTTTTGTAGAATTTGATCCGCAAGTCCATGTAATTCCTCCGTTTAAACTGCCTATAGGGTGGGAAAGAGTAAAAGGAATTGACTACGGATATGCCTCTGAAAGCTGTTGTTTATGGGGAATTTTAGATATTAACGATGGAACTTTAATAATTTATCGAGAATTATACAGAAAAGGCTTGACAGGAGAGGAATTAGGCAGTATAATAACAGATATGGAACTTGAAGATCCTTTTTCTGTTTCTGGTGTTTTAGATACTGCTGCATGGGCTAAAACAGGTACTACAGGACCAACAGTAGGAGAAGCTCTTATTCGCGCAGGACATAAGTTAAGAAGAGCAGATAAAAACAGAGTACAAGGAAAAATTCAAATACACGAATTTTTAAAAATTACAGATAGTGGTAGACCTAAGTTACAGATATTTAATACTTGTCCAAACTTAATAAGAGAGTTACAAAGTATACCGTTGTCTAAAACAAATCCAGAGGATGTGGATACTCATGCTTCGGATCATGCTTATGATGCTTTACGTTATATGATTATGAGCAGACCGAGAATTTTAAATCCATTTGAAAGAATACGAGATTTAAAACGAGAAATGTACGCACCTTCTGACACAACCTTTGGTTATTAAATATGGCAGATAAAGAAAATACATTTTTAAACGCAGATAATATCTACGAAGATGTAGAAGGTGAAGCTGGTAAAATTCTTGACTTAGAAATGAGTCAGCAAACAAACCTTGTCGGTGTTATTAAAGATAGATTTCAACAAGCTGAAGATGCTAGACAAACAGATGAGCGTAGATGGTTAAGAGCATATGAAAACTACAGAGGAATGTATGCCAAGTCTGTTAAGTTTAGAGAGTCTGAAAAATCTAGAGTCTTTGTAAAAGTTACAAAAACAAAAGTACTTGCTGCATTTGGACAGTTAGTAGATGTTATATTTGGAACTGGTAAGTTTCCTATAGGTATTTCAGAAACTAAAGTACCTGAAGGTGAATACGCTTCTGCACATTTAGATACACAAAATCCAATGCAAGGAATTGAAACTTCTCTTCCTGATAACATTGGAAACAGGCTTGAAGATCCTCCACAAGAAGACAATCCTTATGATATTGGATATGAAGGAGATGGTAAAACTTTAAAAGCTGGAGCTACGTTTGGTAAAGGAGTCTTTACAGATAGCGTAGAAGATCAAGCAGAAGATATGCTAGTTGAAGGATTTAGTGCCAATCCTCAAGCTCTTGAAATAAGTCCTGCACAAAAAGCTGCAAGACGATTAGAAAAATTAGTACATGATCAAATAGAAGAATCAAACGGATCATCTGAAATAAGAAACGCACTTCTTGAATCTGCGTTGTTAGGTACAGGAATTGTTAAAGGACCATTTAACTTTAACAAAACTTTAAGTCGTTGGACTGATAACGAAGATGGTGAAAGAGAATACAATCCTTTAGAAGTACGAGTACCAAGAATAGAATTTGTAAGTTGTTGGGATTTTTATCCTGATCCTGCAGCAACTAATATGGATGAATGTGAGTATGTAATTCATCGACATAAACTAAATCGTAGTCAACTTAGACAGTTGCGTAACATGCCATACTTTGATGAAGACGCAATCAGAGACTGTTTAAAAATGGGAGCAAACTACGAAGAAAAAGATTTTGAACAACAGTTAAAAGACAATGCTTACACAGAAGAAGAGTATAATTCTAACTATGAAGTTCTTGAGTACTGGGGTATTATGGATGCCGAATACGCAAGAGAAGTTGGAATAGATCTTCCAGATAGTGTAGACGATTTAGATGAAGTACAAGTTAATGCTTGGGTAACAGGTAATAAACTATTAAGAGCAGTTATAAATCCTTTTACTCCTTATCGTATTCCTTATCACGCTTTTCCATACGAAAGAAATCCATATAACTTCTTTGGTATTGGTGTTGCTGAAAACATGGATGATAGTCAACAGATAATGAACGGACACGCTAGAATGGCTATTGATAACTTAGCTCTTTCTGGTTCGATTGTATTTGACATAGACGAGTCTGCTTTAGTAGGCGGACAATCAATGGATATATATCCGGGAAAAGTTTTCCGTAGACAAGCAGGAATGGCAGGACAATCAATCTACGGTTTAAAGTTTCCTAATACAGCAAACGAAAACATGATGATGTTTGACAAGTTTAGACAACTTGCAGATGAACAAACTGGATTACCTAGTTACAGTCACGGACAAACAGGTGTTCAAAGTATGACAAGAACTGCATCAGGTATGTCAATGTTGTTAGGTGCAGCAAGTTTAAACATTAAAACAGTTGTTAAAAACCTAGATGATTTTTTATTAAAACCTCTAGGCGAAGCATACTTCCAATGGAATATGCAGTTCTTTGAAGGTGATATAGATGTTAAAGGTGATTTAGAAGTTAAAGCTACTGGAACGAATAGCTTGATGCAAAAAGAAGTAAGAAGTCAAAGACTGACTATGTTCTTACAAACTGCACAAAGTCCTGCTATTGCTCCTTTTGTTAAGATTTCTAAATTAATAAGTGAACTAGCCTATAGCTTAGATTTAGATCCTGATGAGATTCTTAATGATCCAGAAGAAGCAGCTATTATGGCACAAATAATAGGTATGCAAAATGCTGGACAAAACACAAGCGAAGAAGCTCAACCCAATAGTCAACAACCCGAAGCG
>VTLG01013653.1_pt1 | contig 12583 bp, 11 predicted proteins | sample 4694571 | NCBI WGS metagenome assembly VTLG01 (sample SAMN12604809, study PRJNA352737) | marine metagenome | biome: ENVO:00000447; feature: ENVO:00000209|ENVO:00000569|ENVO:01000036; material: ENVO:00002151; isolation source: viral sequences binned using virsorter ... | reverse complement strand
CATTCATTAGTATTAACATCATAAAAATCCCGTATATCTTGCGGGTCATCACTATCCAAGAGTTCTTGCAACCGCTCAGGGTCTAGAGCATCTGCATACACTTCAGGATTCCGTACATGGGATGGAATAAAATTAGGTACAATTGACCAGTGACCCGGATTATCCTGTCCAATACCGTGCCGAAGCTGATGTATCATAAAGCTTCCAAGCTGGAATTTAGTTTCTGCCGCATGAGATTCAGCCACACGTCCTGCTACTCCCATTGCTACACCCAGATATCGTAGCGTGTTCCCTAAAGCACTGACAGGATTTGCCGCTATATTCTCGCTTTCTTGTTTTACAAAGTCTTCAACATATCTGCGTGCTTCTTCTTTTTCCTGAATAGCCATCGGAGCGCCGTAGTTTTCGGCGAACCCCGACATAAGAATACCGCTAGCGGCGTCTCCTACATCCTTAAATATTTTACCCACCCCGGATAAAAGTAATTCAGGTCCAGTTTTGCGTTCCAATTCCGAAGGTTTAGGAGGAGGAGGCGCTACTGGAAATGCCGCCTGACTACCGGGTATTCCCCCAAATTGTCTTTCTTCGTGCCTACGGCTTATCCCTACCCCAGCCGCTTTCTGAAACCGCTTAGCGAATTCAGGGACTTCAAGCCCGTATGCTTCTTCCTCTGATATATAGTCATCAACTTCTTGCGCGGTCTCTGTATAATCAAGACCTCGTTGTCCTAACGATGGAAACGCAGCGCTTATTTTTTGAGCGGAGTCAGCGTCAAAGATCTGAGCAAGCTGCTCTTGTGTCGCGCCCTCTGCCAACATAAAGTCAGCGATATCAGGCGCTGTCACTTCTTCAGTAGTTTTTCCAGCCCGTGCTGCCGCTTTCTCGTGTAAAGACTTTACACTAAGATCTAGTAACCGTGTCGGATCGTGAGGTAAAAACGCATCTCTATCCTGCTCTTCAAGAGGATCAGGAAACCTTACGCCGGGATCGGGGTAATTAAGACTCACGCAGTTTCAAACCCATTTTTTCGAGTTTTCGTCTGCGAGGACTTTGAAACACGCCAGCAACCGAACGACCTAATTCTCTTGCTTCAGTCATCGCTTCAGACACTAAAAGTGAGGGGTGTTCCTCTTTTGATGAAGTCCGCGCAATTTTACGTGTTAAGTAGTCTGAAAAGGTTCCCATTATCTAACTCGTTTCGTGACAGGCTGGAACCGCGCACCGAATACACCACGCGATGCAGGCGGAAGCCCGGAATAGAATTGATCAAGCCATTGTCCCGGCTGTTGGTTCTGATTGGTTTGACCGCCCCGTAAAAAGTCTACAAAGCTTGTTGGCGTTGCCATACCCTCGCGTCCGGGCATACGCGGACCAAACCCCTTCAATCCTGATGCCGGACTCGCAGACAGAAGCTCACCCAGATACTGGGACCAGATCGGATCAAACTGTGCGCCCATATGACGAGCTTGAGGACTCATCATACCGCCCCAATCTCGATATTGATTACCGAGATACGCATTGAAAAGCGCCCGTGACCCTTCCTGACCCGTCTCAGTAACCCGCTTAAAGAGGTCTCCTGTTAAATAATCAGATAATGCCATTTAAACAATCCCCATCTTGCCAGCCGCAAATCGAAGGAAGTCAGCCTGACCTTTAACGTCTTCGATCTCTCCGCCCAATAGTTTTTGCTCGTATTCATTCCAATAATCCTCGCCCTGACTTGCTAGTGGATTTCTAATAGCCATAGGCGCATTTGCAAGAGGAGATCCAGCAAGCGCTAGATTAAACGCTGTACCAGCTTCCCTTTTCTGATCCAACGCATCCAGCACGTTTGCAAACGCAGTCGGATTTACTCCCGTACCCGGTTGACCGGATATCATCATACGTAAATCTTCCGGTGACATACTCGCACCACCGTATGACTGCTGCAGAAAATCGCTAATACCCAGAGGAGTCTGATCACGTACAGACTGCATAGCTCCTTGTGCGCTAAACTGTGGAATCTGACTCTTTAAATACGATTCGGCGGCAGCTTCAAAAGGCGAGCCTGTCATTCCAGTTCTCTGCAACTCTTCCCAGACAGAAAAATCAGTATCTCTACCCTGTTCAATACCTGAAAAGGTGTTACCACCTTCGCGAATTGCTCCAAGAATACCAGAACCAACACCCGATGTCGCTGCTTGTTGTGCCGACGCTCGTTGATCCTCAGCAGCGTCCGTCTGAAAATCAGGCAGTCTATCTGTAGGAATCAACCGTCCGCCGCCTACTGTTCCATCATCCTTCACACCTACAAATGCTCTACCCGCAGCTTGCTCTCGTATTTTCCACTGGTTGTAAGCACCAATCGCTTGTTCTGGATTCTTCATCCACAAATCCATCGCGTTTGGATATCCTGCGATCATCGCTTCCTTAAACCAGCGATACATCTCGTTGGGGTTTCCGCCACCCGGCGCTACTCCCCCTTTCCCAAGTTTAAGCCCGTATTTCTCTTTATCACCGAAATATTGACCCTCCACAGCATTCGATATAGGTCCGGTCGCAACCCCGCCCGGTTTATTCGGATCGAGCGATTGACTCTGAGGGATTGGGACGATTGCAGGACGGTTCTCCGGCTTATTTTCGTTTGCTTCCCGCTCCAGTCGCTCCTTTTCGGCCTGCTGTTCGGCTGCGAGCCGCTCAGCCTTGGCCTTAGCGATTGCGGCCTCCTCCGCGGCTTTGGCGGCTTCGGCGGCTGCGGCGTCGGCTACTTCCTTCTCTTCCTTAACCCTCCACGTATCGGTAGCGCCTGCTTTAATCGCCTGTTCTAAATCTTCTTTTTTCCATTCTTTTGAACCATCGTCATACGTTATCTCAGTTACCCAGAAAGGCGGTTCGGGATACGATCTCGTATTTACTGGCGTTTTTTGGGTTACCTGTTTTGCCTTATCCACGAAACTGCTCGATGGCTGTGTATCCGTCCGTGTCGGTGTACTCTGGGGGATAAAACCCACCCCCGGAAGACCTTCTAACTCTGTCCCTTGACCACGGGCATAAGGAGGTTCACCCGCTGGATAAGGTAGCCACGGATTTCCCGGACTTCTCGGATCGTATGCCATTACACACCACCAAACTGACTGGTATCAAAATTCGCCAAGTTCTGCCCCGGAGCTTGCATACCCGGACTTCCCATCATCCCGATGCCCGGAGGTGCTCCCGGAGGTCCGCCCATAGGCGAGGGAGCGCCCGGTTGTCCGCCCATCATAGGCGAAGGAGAGCCACCCCCACCGGGACCGGCTAGAGGTGGAGCGCCAATGCCCATCGCTTGACCAAGCGCAGCAGCGGCCATGACTTCGTTGTTATTGATAAGTTCTTGATACGCCATTGCCATCACGACTTCAGGCATTCTAAGTGGAAGTTCTGCAATCACTCGGTTTCGCTCTTTCATCGGATCTTGGACAAGGAGAATCTTCTCACGCGCATACTGCATCGACACTACAGGGTTGGCCCCCTGTGTCAAACTTGCAGCAACCTGCGCTCGCATTAAATCGTCTTCAGGTAACGACAGCTTACGTGTACAGTATACACCATAATCACCATCAATTTCTAAATATGAGAAATCAGGGAGTCGGAACGGGTTTCCCATCCCGTCAATCCCGCTATAATCCATGATAAGCTGCTCGCGTTCAATCCCTTTGAGGATGCGCCGCGCAGACTCCTGATCAAACATCTGCATACGCTTAAGATATGGTTCTAAGCGCAAGCCAGCGTGATGTCCGGTTAGGGTAATCGCCAGTGCTGACATACCGGACTCACCGCCACCTCCGTACACTGTCTCTTGGAATGTCGCTCGATACATCGCCTGAAGGACCGATTGGAGCAACGGCACCATCTCAGGAGGAGCGCCCGGTACATCGAGAATCTGTACGATATCAGTTGCCAGCAGCGTATTAACCGCTCCGCTACCCAGTTCAAGTCTACGAACTGTGCCGTCACGGGTCTTGATGACTACCGTTGGCTTGGCATACTTCTTGACGATCAACCCCATCGTTTCGAGGAGTTCATTGTAATAGTTATGTAAATCACGATTCGCGTGGTTTAGGGCCATGCCCATATGCTCGACAAAATCCCGATCATCATTGACCAGACCACGGAAATTGTGTCCATTCACCGGACCCACTAACCACGGAACTTCACCCTGCTTGTGTTGATCACGCCAGACTTCCGTATTATCGATAACCGTGACAACATCCGTATCGTCGTAGAATTCTACAAGCTCATGCGTCTTGTACGGGTCATCAGGGTCAATATCATCATGAACCTTCGAGTATCGCTTATCCGCCAGAATACGCCCACCCGCAATCGGAAGCTGTGAGAAGACCCACAGGTAGCCATCATCTGTCTGTGGACCCGGATACACATTCATCGGATTATAATGGCGCGTAAATCGGAATGGACTCTTGCCCTCTTCCTGTGGAGCCACATACTGCCGCGAAGCGATCCACCCGTAATTTAACTGGTTAAAGGCATTCTCGTAATCGGGCGGCATATCGCCACGTCGAAACGCACGCATCTCCATATCAGAGCGAATACCAGAAAAGACCTGCTCAATGCGCGAGGACCGCTCCTGCTCCTCCGGGGTATCATCCCGTGGCGTGATGGACGTTTGAGGCTCCTGACGGGTAATAATAGCCGCTGCAAGCCCTACCGCCGTATGTGGCATATTATCGCGCACTGCGACACCACCGGGTTGCGCTGGACGCTCAGCCACTTCATACATGTCGAGCATCCGCAACATCATGTCATTGCGGGGCTTGTAATGGTCTACAGCCGCATTAACGAGGGAAACAATTTGTTCCTCGTCTCGGCCTCCACCTTCAAGTTCAGCCAACTAGTTCAACCTGCTCTGGAGTTAATTCCATTGAAATTTCATCCTCATCTACCGGAAACCACAGTAAAACCCCGCCAGTGAGCGGACGCTCATACGGGATCTGAAACGGGTTTCCTTCTTTATCTACAACCATAAATGAACCATCCCGACCGAAAACCGGAAATAGCTCTGTAGCTCCATTGCCCTCCATTACATCTAAAACTTCTTGTCGTCGCATAGTAATCCCCCATATTCTATCATACTCTTGCTCGATCAGGCAGTTGTTTGCCATACTTTTCGATTAACCGCATTCTTCGACTTCCAGAGCGTACTGAATCCAGATACTCAAGATCAGCCGTCGGGACCGCTTCAGCATAATACGGATCAGCAATGTTTTGGTTTCCATGCTCGTAGTAATCACGCATCTGCCAGCAGATCAAGTCAGCTATCAGACAGTCATCAAAGGCACCTCGACGCGCTCCAGTACGCCCAGTTTTGTTTGAGATTTTCACATCTTGATCCTTAATCTCCTCGCGCACATACGTGAGATATTCACCCAGTAACAGTTCGTCGTATGAAATCATAGCACCTGTTGCCAAGGCTTCCTGCATGGTTGCAATCATTACAGGTTTGGTAGCTTTATTTGTGACCCATCCTTCCTTGATATTGACGTTTTCCCCCGAAGCACCCGAAACGCGCAATTCATAGTAAATGTTAGGATAGCCCACGTCCGCAAGAGCCTCAAGTACCGCGAGTCCCGGCCCGTTTCGCTCCACACCAATAAAAGCGGAATTCCATCGCCACGCGAGGTCCGCGATTTTGGCAGCGAAAACACGTGGCTCCCATCGACCTCGGAGTGTTGCCACATGCAACCCCGTCCGCCAATCCCTAACAATCGCCGCTCCGTAGTCTCCATCAGACAACCCCTCCGAACAGTCTACACCAATAATATATTCACGACCCATGATTGGCTCCTGCCACTCACGGAGTTCCTGTGTCATCACGAGCGGCTTATGTCGAGCCGCTTCCTTCATCATCGCCATGATAATCGAGGCATCAAAGACCTGCGATCCTGACGCAACAAACGCTTCTTCCCACGTGCGCGGGAATTCCTGCATCATGTCTCGTTTCCCGAGTTCAGGACCATTGGCTGCTGTCTTGTTCTTCAACATATTGACATACCAATTAGGATCTTCTGTACGATCAGGATGGCTGGACCACGGGATAAACCACGGTACAAAGTCGTTCTGTTTCCCATGAGCGGATCGGAAGACATTGTAAAACGTCCCGGCAGCGCCTTTAGCCGTACTTAACCCGATAATCTGCCCCTCAATACCCAGTGAGTCAGAGATGGCTGCAAAGTTCTCGGAATCATACGGGTGCATGGCCCACTCATCGAGAACCGCCAGCGAGGTGGCTTCACCACGTCCGGCATCTTCAGTTGAGGCTAGCGACTCAATACGACTAAAAGCGTTATCTGCCCCATCGAGATAGAACTCCAATACCTGCGTACTGCGATTAGGCTCAATGCCGGGAATCAACCCTTTAGGAATCTTACTAAACGTATCCTTCATCCGGCGAATCAGCATCTTCGCAGCCATCTCCTTATAGGAGAGCAGCAAGACGTTCGAGCCGGGATGGAAGAGCGCCAACCACAACGCATAAAAGCTCACCAACCAAGATACACCTAGCTGGCGAGCTTTTAATACAACGTGTTTGTTTCTGTCTTCTACTCCGTGTTGCCAGTGATAGACGAGGGCCAGTTGCCAATCCCATGGTATGAACTTTTGTAGACCCTTACTCGTCCCACGGGTTTCGGTGTACCATGCGTAATGCTGGACAAAGTACGAACACGATTCGCGACATTTCGCGATTTCTTCTTCGGCATTAACTACACGGTTCTTTGTATCCACAATTCCTACAGATCGCTAGTGAACATCCGTTAACGAATGGAAGTTTGCCAACGCCACAACATGGGCAATCCTCCTCTTCGCAACGGGGTTCAGCCGAGGGCTTAACAGAAACAGGTATCGAGGGTGGCGATTGTAAAGGGCGGGAAGAATGGAAATCTGGGGCCATGGAACACCTTTGTCGTAGCTAGACAATTTCCCATCCCATAGTTTCTGCAGCAGTAGCGATAGTAGGATCATCCGACCACTTATCCGTGCCGTCTAGTAACTGCTCATACCGGACGGCTTTCGGAACGTCGGTTTGAGGGGAGCGAAACAGTCGAGGTTTTTTTCTAGGTTCCATTATACCATCTGCGTTAGCGTACGAATACAAATTATTGTCATGTGGGCGCGGTTGTTTTCGCTTTGACCGGCTGCTCATCCAAAAGTCCATAATCTCCTCATTCAACCATCAGTGGAACACTGCGAGGAACTCTGCGCGGTGTTCGAATTCTTACGATTTTCTTGGTATCCGCCCATCCAAACTGCCTCCCGTGAAGCAGCTTAATTCTCATGTTATGAAGCCGATGGCGGGTGTCTTTCGTCTCCTATCCACAGATGGACGATTCCCAAGTTTACGTCGTAAACGGGGCAGCAGCGCCGTTTCTTCCCAAGGTTGAAGCTCCACCCCGCAAGGCTCACACTCAGCCCAAGGCCCATAAACCGCCAGACGTAAACGTCGAGCGAAATCGACCTCATCGTCACATTCAAAGAAATCGACGGTAATCGCGCTTCCAGCCATGTCATCGCTCCACATTCTCTGCGTACCCCGCCACGTCGATCATATTATCGCGCTTTGGGAAATGAACATCCCTGTTAATTTTTAGTGCAATCATCATGTTTCCCACTACACGAGGGGGAATATTAGGCATGGACGGCAAATCGTGCTTCTTCAACCAGCGGCTAAGTAACGTCCCCCAAATAATGCCTAGCGACTCAAAGTCTTCACTGGCCGGTCCATACTCAGGATCGCGCTCTTCATGCACCACGTTGTATGCGTCGAGAAGAACCGAGTTCTCAATCTCTTCTTCAATCCCCATTATTCCCTCCAATAAAATAGGCGCACCCCCGGTGGGGAGGGCAGCGCGGGGGTGCGCCGATAGTGTCATTATCTCCCTTGATACAAGCCCTCCAGATCACCTAGTAGCGCGTTCGCCTATAGATCTTGGACTTCTTTTTCTTCTTAGGCATTAGCGCCCCTTTTGAGATGGTCGCTTGTCGGGACTCTTCTCAAGAGACGTTTTGCGGGGGCCATCGCGTTGAATCACGCGCCCCTTAGCTCCGTCGCCCATTTCTCCGCCTTTCTAAGACGGTTGGTAGCACGAGGGCTAAACCGCCTAATGTAACCATTGAAACCGTAACAAGTACTGCCATAAGAGATGCTCCAAAAGAGAGAACACCGTCGTTTACGAATGGCTTCGTTGCCAACCCCTAATTATAGCACAGGACTATTCTTCTGGGTTGTGGTAATAAACTTCGGCTTCTTTATGAGCGATCTTATCGTCCTCGCTATAGAACTCCCTCTGCGGGATACGATTGAGTATCTCAACCGTGTTGCCCAGATGATACAGTGCCCCGATCTTAAGCCTGTGATTACGCGCAGCGTCGGTGCGGAGTAATTCAAGTTCTGTGGGTTGCCGTTGTCCGCTCGCTTCAAGAATTCTATCGGCATACGAATAGCCCTGATCCCTAAAGCTGCCAGAAGAATTTCGTCCGGTGTTGTAATCAGCCAGAGCTTCCCTGTAGTCACCCTCACGATACGCCAGATGACTCGACATCAAGTTCGCAGCGTATTCAAGACTCATATACGGGTCGAAGGTCTTGCCTTCCATATCCGGGTGATACTCGGGAATGATCTGGGCGATACCCTGTGCCCCGGCCCAACTCACGGCCTGTGGATCCCATCCCGATTCCATATTGATCTGATTTCGGAAAATAAGCGGATCGATCCCGGCCTCTTCAGCCATCGCGTCTGCGTGTGTAAGAAGTTCAGTTAGTACCATCAGCGCTACCACCATCATTTGGCCCACCTATACGTCCCTCCAAGTATAGCATCTGATAATATAGTAGCATACGAAATTCACGAACTGTACCTGCCCATAACATATCTAACGCTGCCGTCTTAAGTATCTCGTTGTACCGGGCAGACTACGCGCTATTTCCGCTTTAATCTCAGCCTCTTTATCAGGAGAAATCGTGTACGAAAGCGGATTCTTCTCCGCCCTTCTTAGCGCTCGTCGGAACTTAGACTCAAAAGAAACGTCTGGATTATCGTATAATTTTTTGCCTTCGTCGCGTGAGGCGTTTCGTCCCAACCTAGCACCCGGAGATTCAAATCTTCCGGGTACGGTGAACTGTATCGTAAAATCAGCAGACCTAACGTTTTGTATTGTTCTCGCTCGGTATCGCTCGCGTGCATCCTGAAACTTTGGGCCTCCTGTAAATTCTTTTACACCCGGATATTTTTGCTCTAGTGAGGGATCCTGCCACTTCCCGGTTTCCCGTCCATCCACGATCCATTCCATGGGTGCCCATCCACCGATCTCCAAGCCCAACTCCTTCGCGATATCCAAGCCCATCTGATCCGCGCCAACCTGCACGCCAGAAATAACCTTCATTCGATACCCTTTCCCCTCAATATCTTCTTTAATCGCTCGAAGAGTCTTACGCATAATTTCTTTGTGCTTCGGAGTCTTCCACTCACGATTACCGGCAACATTAACGGTAACAACCGGCTGAACTTCGCGGAGATGTTTCCATACACCCTCAAGAACCGCAGGGAAAGCTTTTTCCCAAAAACTCCCTTGATGCGTTTCCACGTCGGAGAATTTACCGCTACTCTCCAAGAACCTCTTTAGAACCTCGGGGTTTTGTCGCATACTATCGAATACAAGATCATACATCAACTTAACATTGCCCGGAAGCGTTACCTGTGTCCCATCGGGGAGCGTACCAACAGCCACCGGCTTCTCATTCATACGTGGATAGTACTTCTCCTGTATCTGCGTTCCGGGTTTCGCCCAGAGCGGATGATTATATATCTTCTCATTAAACTCCCCGTTTTTCCATGTTTGAAAGGCGTGTTCTACAGAGAAGTAAGGCTTGTCCCTATAGTTGAAGCGGCGTTGCGCTAAATTACCAAACTCCGTTCTATTACTTAAAATGAACTTACTTGGAGTTACGTCTACTATCTCACCCGAGGTCGTGTCAACGGCTCTGAAACCCCCCGTGACCCTCGTCTTCGGGTCTTGGTCCGCTGGAGATAAATCTTTGAAACTGGGTGCTTTACTTAAATCGACATTACCCTCTTCATCAAGGTGTACAGGTACACTCCCGATATCAGTGGGCTGCGTTTCTTCGCTGGGTAGCGCCTTAAACCGCTCTTGAGGCTTGGGCTTAGGCTTCGCTCCGAGATTGGTTAGCTCGTCCGTTAAGTCGATTGCTTCTTCGAAAACGATGGTTTTCCCTGTATCGTGCCATATTCCCTTACCCTCCTTGAAAAGCTCGCTCTGTTGATCCCACCGAGCTTTATTATGTGGACCCTCCATCCTCTCTATTTTTCTGTGTACTTCCGCTAATTTTTCCTTCGATGTGTACCCTTCCTCTTTCCATCGCTTACTAACATTCTCCCAACGCTTTTCTTCGATAACATCGGTAATGCGATACATCTTATGCCGACCATCTTCTGTTACGTAGTGAAAAAGTTGACCGACCTCAGCAGTTCTGGCTATAGGGTAACTCATTTTTCGCCATGTTGCGGTTTTAAGTCCCTTGTCCATTTCATTCTGCGTGTATAAGAAAGGAAACTGTGTCGTCGTATACTCAGTAACTCCGCTCGCTCCGCTTAATGGTGGAGGCGTGGTCCGTTTCATAATATCATCAAATCTGTTCGTTACTTCTCGAAATACGCTATCTTCGAAAACGTCTTTCATCCACTTTTCTCCCACCTCCATCTCTCCACGTGCGACCTTCGTCTCGTCGTTTATCTTAGTAATCGATCCATCCATAAGTTGTGCGAGTTGATAATTAGAAAAGCCACTCACCCAGCCTTGTATGGTTTCGCTTAATTTAGCCCATCGCTTGTCAATGAGCTTGGCTGCATCCGGGGCGGCCCTGAATTCCTGTTTTGCGACATCCCTATCCGCCGGGACCACCCATTCGGGGGGATCGATACCTTGCTGTACGAAATAATTCGTCTCGGGTGGCTGACCGTATATCGCAGCCTCTAAGATAAGAAACCATTCTGTCTCAATCAAATCCGACTTCGCTTCATCTGACAGACTATCCCAATGCTGCTGATCGAAGCTTTTGAAGCGTCGCGGGGATAAACCCGATTTCTCTAAGTCTGTCAGTCTATCCCAATGCTTGTCAACGAAGCGCTCGGTATACGGTGTCTGCTGGTAGGCCTTCCATATCCGATCCATGATGTCCGATGGCTCTTCTTCGGGTTTGAATTTTCCAGACTCCATATACCGATCCGCCATAGTCCGTAAGAACAACTCCGCTTCGTCCGTTATACCCGACTGATCTTTAGAATCTAACAGTTTTTCGGTCTCGGGGTCTCGATCAAAAACGTTTTGCCCAAACCAACGGTTGATACTACTCCTACCATCCTGCTCCAGTCGAGCTTGCTGCTCTCGAAGTATGTCTAATTCAGGTATCGACGACGGACCCTGAGGGTGAGGGTAAAGATATTCGTTAATCGCAGCTTTCTTTTTCGCCTCGTCGGGATCGAGTTCAACATAGGTATCGCGCTTATTCCACCACGCTTCTGGATCATCTAGTCTCCCCTGTCCGTATTCGGGATTCTGCTTACGCCACTCTCTTTCTTCTGCCCACTTGTTAAGATCCTTGAAATTTTGAGTCATATCCTCAATCGATTTGGACGCGTCCCTGAGCGTATCTAATAAAGATCGATTATCTTGTGTCGCATCCTTAAGCCGTTCTAGTATAGTTCGATCATCCTGAGGCCCGATATTCCTAGACTCTAAAAAATCCGAGATAAAATCGTCGGGATCGAATTCTTTCTTGAGCGGGATCTCTTCACCCAACCCTGCCCTTACTTCATGCTCTGGTAAATCTACATCCACATCGCCAGCGTAAACGTCTCCTTTCAGCAGATCATAGATGTTGGACTGATCCTCGGGTATCTTCCGCCCACCCGCCAGATAATCCGTTATAAACGGAGGCAGAGAACCTGTAGGGAAATCTTTAATGATATCCTCGGTGATCCCCGACTGCTCAAGTAGACGCTGGCGTTCTTCTGGATCTGTTGCGTGCCCCAATATGTCGGATAAAGGAATATCAGGAGGTGACCATTCCCTCCATCGGTGAGTCGATGGTCGTTCTTCCTCACCCGTAGCGGCTTCTATTCCGCCTGCATCCATTGGAGGAATTGGATCGCGTATTACCGAATCATCCATTGGAGGAAAAACATCACGTATTACCGTATCTTCCATTGGAGGTATCGGGTCGCGTAGTACCCCACTCCCCATCGTCTGAGGAAAAATGTCTCGTATTACAGGATCTTCCTGCGGAGGCACCGGATCGCGTAATACCCCATCATCATCGATCTTGGGGTCCAAGAATGGGTTAGTTGATGGCATCACCAGCCAAGGGAACTGAAGACGCAGAAACTCTAAAAAGTCGATACTCATCTAAAATCAGTAAGTTTGTGAGTTGGGTGGATAAGGCAGGGCCGGGGGAATCAGGTAAGGTTCACCCGGCATCACCCAGTCTTCAGTATTAACTGGGGGAAAGAGAGGGTGGGAGCCGGGAAACGGGGCAT
>VTLG01003110.1_pt1 | contig 12585 bp, 4 predicted proteins | sample 4694571 | NCBI WGS metagenome assembly VTLG01 (sample SAMN12604809, study PRJNA352737) | marine metagenome | biome: ENVO:00000447; feature: ENVO:00000209|ENVO:00000569|ENVO:01000036; material: ENVO:00002151; isolation source: viral sequences binned using virsorter ... | reverse complement strand
TTACCAGCTGGTATTGCCGATGCAGATGCCGTTCCTGCTATTACTGATGATATACGTTCAGAAAGTGAAGTGTGGGCAAATGCTCAAATAGTTAAGAAGGTTACTTCAACTCATGTGCGTCATGTTGTTCCTCGACAAAATTGGACTACTGGTGTAGTTTATCCATTTTATCAATCTAATTCAAGTAATACAACAACATATTCAAGTTCAACTACTGAGAACTTTTATGTTCTCGATGAAGCAGAATATCGTGTTTATAAATGTTTGTGGAATAATTATGGTTCTACCTCTACTGTTAAACCCACTCAAGTTGGTGGTGGTAATAACGCTAAGAGAATTCAAAGGGAGCCGTTTGAAACAACTGATGGATATATCTGGAAGTATATGTACACTATTAGTACATCAGATGTTACTGCATTTGTTACCGATAATTTTATTCCAGTTGAGAAAGATGATACGAATACTCCTAACACCACAGCAGATGGTGGTATCTATAAGATTTATCTAACGACTGGTAAAGGTACATATTCAACATATGCTACTGGTGGTACAGGAACTCCTGCTGGAACATATACATGGACTGGTAGTGAAACTTTTGCTCGTGTAGGACTTTCAATAACTGGAAGTGGAATACAAGTTGCCACATTAAGAGATTCAGATGGTGGTACTCTTACTGGTAATGGAAATTCTGATAATATGGTATTTGATAGGCGTAACTCATCAGGAACTATAACAATCCCATCTGACGCAACTAATGACCTTGTCGGACAACAAATTGAACGTATTATTACAGCATCTGGAACTACTACTGGTAGTGAAATTACTGAAATTTGTGAGATTACGGCATCAACAGTTTCTGGTACTACTGTTACTCTTTCAGGATTGAAGAGGTTGGATAGTACCACTAATGTTATTTTAACTCATGCTTCACAGGCTGGTTATGCGGCCGATGATGTCATTAGTGGTATAACTTCTGGTTGTGAGGCAACGGTTGTTAGTTCTGTTAGTAATACAATAACAACGGCAAATGTAACCAACGGATTGAAATTTTTAGATGGAGAAACTCTTCGAGAAGGTAATGTTGCCGGCGGTGGTACTACAAACTCAGCAGTTATATCTGCTGTTAATTATGGATTTTCTAAACTTGCAGCTGGTAAAGAAGAAAGATTTTACATCGCACCTCTTATTGAAATTGAAGGAGAGGGTGAAAATGCAAGTGCTGTGCTTCGTCTTAATGGTGAAGCTGGTTTTGATACCAGTACAGGAAAACATAACCCAGTAGGTCAGGCTGCTGTTAATGCGGCCGCATTGGATGTTGTAATACATACTAATGGAACTGGATATAGAAATATTGATGTGAGAAATGATACTGATGGAACATTGAACTCTCATGTCAATATTAAATTTGGTGAGGCAAAGGTTGGTGCAGCTAGTGGAAGTTCAGTAGCAACTGGTGCTCCAGTGGTTGGTGGTACTGGTACTGATGCAGCCGCACGAAGAATTATTAATGCAGCTAGAATTTCGTCAATAACACCATATGGTGGTCATTCTTATGACAATGTTGCAGAGTTGTATGGTTATACTATTATGATTAATCAGAACTTTGTTGGTACTGAGAGTGGAGTTGCTGATGTTACAAATGATTTTAGACAAATTGCACTTGTTCAAAATCCATTAGAGCAAAATGTTAGTGGTGTCGAAGAGGTTGCTGTTGATGCAAATTATAATCATTATGTACGATTGGAGTTTACTGGAAATCTTACATCTACAATTCAGGTGGATGATCTAATTACAGACCAAGTAGAAGCAGATGATGAAGTTACTGTATCTGGTCGTGTAGTTTCTGCAACACATATTAGTGGAACTGATGGTAGTTCTACTAATGTTACACGTGTTCTTCTCTCATCAACTATTGGATTTTTCAATAAAACTTATGCAGATATTTACTATTTGAATGATAATAATAGATTATATTTGGCAGATGATGTTAGTGCAAATACTAATCCACATACTGCTTTACCTCTTTCCTCATTCTTTGGTGCTGATGGTGTAGATGGAGATTCGCCTGCAAATAAAATTTACTATAGAGGCCTTGGTTCTACTGATGCAGCCACAAGTCGTGGATTGAAACCATTAAGTGGAGAGGTTATGTATATGGAAAATCGTGCTCCTATTACAAGAGCTTCTGACCAGACAGAAAATGTGAAACTTATTATTGAGTACTAAGACATCTAAATATAACGAAGGATTATTATGTCACAAAGAAACCTTATAACTAATTTTAATGCTTCGCCATTTTATGATGATTTTGATGAAGCGAAGAAGTTCCTACGAATCCTTTTTCGTCCCACTTATCCAGTGCAGGCGAGGGAATTAACACAGCTCCAATCAATTCTAAGTAATCAGGTGAGTCGGTTTGGTTCGTCTATTTACAAAGATGGGTCAACTGTCACTGGAGGGAGCTTAAGTTTAACTGATGTTATATCAATAAAATTGCCAACTGGTACGGTATTTACTGGCGGAACTAACAATTTAACAAGTTTATTATCTCAGAGTAATGCTGGTACAGGATATCAAGTTAATGACGTATTAAAATTGAGATATGGTGCTTCAGATAGTATTCTTGCGACAATTGGTGCCAATAACACATTCACTTACGCATTAGTAAATAATATTACTCCAGCTGGTTTCTTTGGTAAAATCCTTACGGAAAATTATAATGTTACGACTGGTGCTCAGGATGCACAATTTCAAGTTAATCAAAAAGTAACGTGTGCAGTAACACCTACTTATACAATACTTCATAGTTCTGCAACTGATACGTCATTTACAGTGGACGAACTTGCAACACAAACTACCAGTGGTGCTACAGGTACAGTATTAACATCAACTTATGATGCAGATGCTGATGTAGTAACTACAGTATTAATTCCAGATACAATTAGTACCATTGAGTTTGATACGTTGAGTGCTGTAGTTGGTGGAACTTCATCGAGATCTGGTACTCCAACTTCTGTAACAACAGATAGACGAGAAGAAAGTCCGATATTTAGGGTGTTGGGTTTTACAACAGCCACAACGACTGATCTTAATCCTACTATATTTGGCGTATATGAAACAGAAGAAGAATTTATTAGTGGTGATGAAATTCGTCTTCTTGGTGAAGATGATAGTACTATTACAACTACAAGTTTAGGAACATTACCAGCTGGAAATATTCAGTTTGATTCACAAATAGCTTCAGTTTCTGAAGGTGTCTTTTATACAAACGGTTTCTTTGTACAAATAGACCAACAATCTATTCCTCTCAATAAGTATGATAGAACTACAACTGCAAGAATTGGATATGATATTGGAGAATCGACAGTTTCAGAAACTGATGATCCAACATTGCTTGATAATGCAACTGGTGCTACGAATGCAAATGCACCTGGCGCACATAGATTTAAATTATCATTAACATTGAACTTCAAACCTGATGTAGCAACTAATGATGATATTGATAACACATCGGATATTAACTTCTATCAAATAGGCAGAATTGAAATTGGTAGTATTATTGAAAGGAAGGTGAGGGCTGAAGGTAGTGCTATTGCAGAGCACGTTGCAAAGGGTATTAACGACATTCAAGGTAACTTTGTTGTTAAACCATTTTTATTTACTATTGAAGATAATGAAAAATTTACAGTAGATCCAACATCCCATACGGCAGGAAGTGCGACAGTTAGGGTAACTGCATCAGTGCTAACTCTTACTACGGCTGACTTTGCTGGAAAAACAATAACTTCTAATGGTGTTCCACTTAAAATTGTTAGCGCCGTACAGAATCCTGATAATAATGCTCCAGCATCTTCTTATGCAGATATTTTTGACCTAACATTAGAGAATGTAAGTAGTGGTACTATTGGTGGGACTGTACCACCTTGGTTAACCACAGCAGCTGAAACATCATTAGCGGTCAATGATCCAGATAATTTTCAAGCAACACTTGCTCCTGGCCTTGCCTATGTTGACGGATATAGGTATGAAACTATTGCTCCCACTAAAATTGATTTAGAAAAGACAATAACTTCTAAGCATGTTTCAGAAGCATTCACGTTTTCTTCCAATGTATCAATGGGTAATTATCTCCCACTTACAAGAAAGAGTGGTACTTTATTAGCAACTGACTTTGCATTTGGAACTAAGGTTCTTCTTTATGCTACAAAACAAGGAACTTTACCAGTACATGATGGAGCTATAGATCAAGCAATTGGTACTGCAAGAATAAAACAACTTGTAAGAAATGATGGATCTGGAAATACATGGGGTGCTGATTTAAGTGGTGATGCAACTGGCCAAGTACAGGGTACATTAGAAGCATACCTATTTGACTTAAAGTTTAATGATGGTGCAGTTGCTACTGATACTACTACAGGTAATGTTGGTGGTGCATTAGCAAGAGTAACTGCAACACTTAGTGATACTGCAGATGCAGGTCAAAAACGAATTGATTTTGATGCATCATCTATAAGTACAAACGATGGCGCCCATTTAGTAGGTGCATCATTTGTTAATGCAGGTGTTCGTTATCGAGTTACTGAGGTTGCTGTAACATTAACTCATGCAAGTGCTTCTACGAATTATGCTGCTGGACAACTTATTACTGGTGTTACTTCTGGTGCTGTAGGTGAAGTTATAGTACGAACAGATGCAACTAATACTATACTTTTTAATGTAATTGGAACATTTCTTGAAAGTGAAGAGATTTATAATAGTAGTGGTACTATATCTCAAGTTGCAATTACGGCTACTGGTGTATCATATAGTGGTGCAGCTATTAAAACAAACATTAATCTTCAGAACAGTATAGATAATAATGATGTTTTAAATTTTGATTATGATGCGAGAAACATTAAGAGTATTAGATTTGGTTTAGAGCCCGGAACTGCTACTGATGATGGAGCAATTTATGATGTAAATACCAGTGCAGAACTTGTAGATTCACATGGTTATGCAGCCACACAACTTCAAGAACCAGATAAGAAGAAATTAATCTTTCCTGTATCAGAACATTATGTTGAGTCGATAAAAAATACAACTGTTATGTATATGAAGACAGTTGATGTAACAATAAGTAATGCTGGTGTTGCAACTCCATCTCTTAGGACTGCAAATGGTACAGAGAGTATTGTTCAGGATATTACTAAGGTTATAGGTATTGCGACCCAAACAGTGGCTGGTGCTGTTAATTATACAATAGGTGACCATCTTAGGGTGGGTTCAATATCTTCTTCCACTATTACATTTGTACAGAATAGTGGTGCTGCTATTAGTGGTGCATCATTAACTGCCAGAATATCATTTCCTGTAATACGAACCTCAATACCATCAGGTGCTTTTGATGGTGACCTTTCTATTCCTACTGATTACATATTTGGTAATGTAGTAGACACTGACTTGTTTAATGGAAGTAACTTTGTTGATAGTGCAGCTGGTCAGGTTAGAATAGCTGGTGGTACATTTGTAGATGGTGCAGTTACCTACACTGCAGGACTTACGATTGCTAACCAGCTCGGCGGAGTTAAGAACTGGAAACGAATTGGTCTTACTGGTGTAACAAAGGTAGTTAAGATTTATGAAGAGATTGGTGCATTAAGTGGTAATAACAATTCATTAACTGATGCAACTAAATTTACAGATATAACAAGTAACTTCGATATTGATTTTGGTCAACATGAAGAGTATGTTGATCAAGCAAAGATTGCATTAAAGGGTGGTTCTCCTGTTCCACCTGCTTCACAAGATTTGATAGTTGTTGTGGATAGAGCAAAAACAACGACTGATAGTGGTGGTGCTAATATATTCTATAGTGCAAATTCTTATTCAACATTATACAGTAATTTAATTCCACCAGTTCAATCTTCAGACACTCTTGATGTGAGAGTGTGTGTTGACTTCAGGCCACGTGCTAAAGAAAGTTATGATATTACAGGTAAGAGTGTAACTACAGATCCGAGTACAATTGGTGAACATGAAATAGAGTTTACTGATACTGCTACTGTTCCTTTTGCATCTAATCTTAATACTATGACAGGTAGGATAACATCTTATTATGGTCGTGCAGATAAGGTGGTAATTAGTAATGATCTCCAAATGAAGATCATACAAAGTAAACCCTCAGCAATTATTGAATTGCCTGAGGCTGATGAAAGGTCATTGGTTCTTTATGATCTTAGTATTCCATCATATACTCTTGATAAGCGTGGCATTAAGATAAGTGCTGTGGATAATGCACATTATACAATGAGTGATCTGTCGAATATTGATCAGAGAGTTCAAGATCTCGAAAGGGAAACGCAACTATCTAAGGTTGAAAGTGCAATTCTATCAACAGAAGTTAACGATAAGAGTAATACTAATTTATTTAAAACAGGTATGTTAGTTGATACATTTCGAAATTTTGATGTTGCATTTCCACAACATGATGATTTTCAATCTGCCATAGATGTTACAGAAGGTGTATTAAGGCCGGCAGTTGATACTTATGCATTATCTCTTGATTTTGAAGAGGATGATGCAGCTTCAACTGCAACTGAATATCCAGATGGAATTGTACTTGCACCATTGAACACAAGTACTCCTAAAATTGTTGCAATAAAAAATGTTGTAGCATCAAAACGAGAGAATGTTAATCCATTTAGTGTTAGTGTTTTTGAGGGAAGTATGAAAATCTTTCCTGAAAAAGACTTCTGGAAAGAGAAAAATATTTCTAATGTTACGATTGAAGATCCAAGTAGTAAAGAAGCTTGGGAAGCAATTGCCATGACAGGAAAAGAAAATCCAAGTTATGAATATGGTGATTGGGACACTCAATGGACTGGTAAAGTAACGAAGGGTAAAGGGAAAGCGGTTCATAACTTTTTTGCTGGTATATTTGGTGGAAAAAAGATTCGACATGATACACATCATGGAACTAAAAGTCGGAAAGTAAGAAAGATATCATATAAGACAGAAATTAAAACTAAGGCTTTGGGTCATAAGATTGTTGATCAAAGGGTCATCAGGTTTATGAGGGTAATTGGTAATGGGAGTTATAGTACAATTGCTGATGCATGGGGTGCTACGAAAGCGAATAAATGGCGTGCCGGTATTCATATTACAGCTAAAAACATGAAACCGAGGCAAAACGTACACGCATTTTTTGATGGAAAGCGTTTGCTTAATAAGTATAATTGGATTAGGCCTGCCATTATCATAAAGGTTGCTAATAATTCTACAAACAAAGCTGTATATGGTACTTCTTCTGGAGCCTTTAAGGGTGGTGCTCGAGATGTTCCTGCTTCATTTGTTGCTGGTTCGAAACGAAGTGTAGTAACATTAGAGACAGCTGGTGTGACAGGTATTGATGCTAAATGTATTCTTATGCTTAAAACAAAGGATGCGAATAATATATATTGGCACGTCGTCCCTCAAGGTAAAAATGTAACATGGAGTGACTTGTATGAAGTGACAAAAATTTCCGACTTTACTAAGTTTAGTATAGACGGAACTTCCATGACCATAACAGGTATGACACGTGCAAAATTGGCTGGTAGTTTTAGAATGAGAACTGATCCTACTGGTGCTGTTGCTGGTCTTTTTCAGATTCCAACAAAAACATTTTCAACTGGTCAAAGGACAATCAAGATAACTGATAATACAGATGGCAATATAGCACTTTCAAAATGTTTTGCTCAGAAGAATTTTGAATCAAGTGGTATGGCATTGACAATCGAAAATCAGATAATGCAAACACGTGTTCCTGTTAAAGTTGTAACAGAAACAACACAATCACACTCTGTATCTGAACGACGAAAAGTTAAATATTAGGATTAAAGGGATTAAGAGAGTATGGCACAAAACATATTAAACCCACTTGCACAAACATTTACAGTAGATGAAGAAACCTATAAATCAGGTTTTTTTCTTCATTCTGTTGATTTGTGGTTTACCAATAAAGACCAAACAGAGCCGCTGAAAATACAGATTCGACCAGTTGTTAATGGATATCCATCTGATAGTATTGTTCCATTTTCTGAAGTGAGTGTTATGGCGGATGATATAACTCTAACAGAGATGCCCAAATTAAGTAATGCTACAAATATAGAATTTGAAACACCACCATATTTACCATCAGGCAATGAATATGCTTTGGTTATTTTATCAAATACAGTTAATCATGAATTGTATGTTTCACGTGTTGGTGATTTTGCATTGGATCAAAATACTGGTTTACCCACTCAAAAGGTTATTTCTTCTCAACCATTTTCTGGTGTTCTATTTAAAGCATCAAATAGTTCTACATTTATAGCAGTTCCAGAAGAAGATTTGATGTTTAGGATTTATAAGTGTAACTTTCAAACTGGAACATTTGGTGGAATAATGAGAACTCAGTTTGATGATGCTCAAACAGAAGAGTTGAGTAATGCTCCTATTTTAAAACCCAATACTGTTCATTTTAAACATGATGGGTCTGGAGAGACAGGAAAGTTTTCTTATAATGCATACAAAATTAATACAATACAGATAAAGGATAGTGAAGATATAACTGAGCCCACCTATCAGTATTTGGATAGGATTATGACTGACGAGGTTACTGGTGCATCTGCAGCTTCACTGACATATAAGGACACTAATGTTAACGAAACTGTATATAGGCAAGGGCTATCCGATACTGCAATTCAATCTCCAGATAATAGAACTGGTACTGGTATTATAGAAGAAAACCAGCCAGATTCTTTTAATCTAAAGGTTAGTTTTGGAACATCTTCATCCGATGTATCACCATTAATTGATACACAGCAAATGAATACTATATTTATACAGAACCGTATTGATGATTTAGAAATAAATCCTGATACAGAGCTTACTATTAAAGATGGTGGGCATACTTTTGCTGTAAATGATGCACTTCTTGTATACAATAGTGACTTAGAGGTCGACAATACCGACGTGAATCGGCCTGTAGGCGGCTTGACGACTGGGTTGCACAGCCAGATTCTTACGCATATATCAGCTCAAACTGGTTTTAATGATGGTAAAGAAACCAATCACGGCTACTTAAGAGTTAGTGCAATTAGTGGTGTAACTCTAAGTGGCACTCAAACTGTAGCTGCCTTTAAAGTTGGTGAGGTTGTTACACAAGTATTATCTGGTACTAATGCAACTGGAACTGTTACTGGTACTTCACAGTGGACGAGTGGTTCAGGAAAAATAGCAGTTCTTGCAGATGCTGGAAGTCCAGCATTTAAGGCTATTAGTACTGATCCACATACTGAAGTTATTACTGGAACAACTTCTGGTGCTAAACTCGGTGCTAGTAATACAGCTATTACTCTTGATGCTGCAAAAGGTGCTATCTCAGCACTAAGTAATCCGACATCTGCGAATGATAAAAATCGAGCAAGAAGGCTTAGTGGTTCAATATTTATAGGAACAACATCTATCGTTGGTGGGTATGGTCAGAAGGCAGTAATCCAAGTAAATGATGAGTTAGACCCAGCTGGTGGTATTGCTGATGCAAGATATATCAGTAAGGTTATGATGTTAAAGGAAGGATTTGAATCCGAAGATATTAAAGTAATTCTCAATGCAGTTCGACCAAAGGGCACTCAGATATATGTTTATGCTAGGATTAAAGCTGCAGCAGATACCGAAGCATTTGATACACGACCATTCATTAGATTATTCCAATTAACAAATCCAGATGATGTGTCTCAGAAGGATACTGATTCTCTTTCGTTAGAGTTTGTTTCATATAGGAAATTTTCTGATGGTAGTATAGACCAATCTACTGTTGGTGGAACGAGATATACAAATAATGGTGCCAACTATGAAAAGTTTAATGAGTATCAGGTAAAGATAGTAATGGTTTCTGAGTCAACAAATTTAGTTCCATTAATAGAAAGTTATGGTGCTATCGCACTCATCGATCCAATTCAGCCTGCATCATAATTATGATAATTAACGGTCAGTATGGAGCAGAAGAATTGACGGTAAGTGTAGATAATAGGTATAGTAAAGTTGCATCTGGATCTATTGTAGCAAAAGATCGAATGGCTCTCAATGAATATAAAAGAAAGAAAGAGAATAACGATATGGAACGAGGTGTTATAAATAATATCAGACAAGATGTCGATGGACTTAAGAACGATATTTCTGATATTAAAATGTTGTTAACAAAATTGATAGAGGATAAGGACTAATGGCGATACCGAGAACTCCAGTAACAATTGATACCAGTGATACATTTAACACTTGGTTGACAAATACCAATCATGCTATAGATATCCTTAAGAATATTGTAACGGATACTATTCTTACACACGCTTCTGGTGCATATACGGCAAGTGAAATTCTTTCTCAAGGGAGTGCCATTTTAACACATGATGATCCAAGTCCAGTATTTGTTGCAGGAAGGACATTAACTGGAGAAATATCTGGTGCTACTGCTATTGTTCATTCCAGTCCTGCGCCTGCAACTGGAGCTACTACTGTTAGTTATACCAGTGTTGCATCACTTATTGGTGATAGTGTTGTGGCCGGAACAACTGCCAATTCTACAGCATTTGTAGTTGGGGAAGTAATAAATCAAGCGACAACAAATGCAGTTGGTGTTGTTACTGGTATTCAAGGAAATGCAGCTACTACTGGTAATGGTGCTGGAAAAATTTCATATACAACAACCAGTGGAACATTTACAGGAAATAGTACAATTACTGGTGCTACTTCAAGTACTACTATTGGAACATCGCTTACTTATACAACTGGAGAGGTTGTTACAGAATCAACCAGTAGTAATACTGCTATATTAGCTACTGTTGGTGCTCCAACTGTTAATGCAACTGGAATTGCAAAGGTTGTGGGCGCAACTACTACTAATGTGGTTACAACTTCTGGAGCATTTAATACTAATTTTACTGTAGCTGGTGCTACGTCAAATATTAAGAAAATCCCATCTGCTGTTACAACAAGTCATCTTGCAACAACTAATGCAGCTTTAACAACTCCCACACTAACAACTCCTACTATTGCATCAAATATGGTTGTTAATGGAAATACATTAACTCTTCCAACTTCAGCAGATACACTTGTTGGTAGAGCAACCACAGATAATCTAACCAATAAGACAATAACTGGAGCTACCATAATTGATGGTAGCATGAGTGGTATTGCTATTACAAATAATGCAATAACAAGTGCTCCAACAATTTCAGTTGATGATGGTGGAACTATTGGTACTGATACTGATGCAGATGCTATAACTATTGCGGCTGCTGGTGCTGTAACATTCTCACAAAGAGATGTTCACACTTTAGGTATAACTGTTGCTAACGGACAAACTATAGGTTCAGCAAGTGATGCTGATGCAATCACTATCGCATCTGCTGGTGCTGTTACATTTTCACAAAGAAGTGTCCATAGTGCAGGAATTACGATTGCTAATGCTGGTGAAATAGGTTCAGTAGGTGATACAAATGCAATAACCATTTCATCTGGTGGTGTTGTAGCAATAACAGCAACTACTGCAAATACATCTGCAACTGATGGGGCATTAACTGTTGCTGGTGGTGTTGGTATTGCAGCTGACGTTACAATAGGTGATGATCTACGACTTATAACTGACGCTTCTGTAATCCACTTTGGTGTAGATAGTGAAATTACAGTAACTCATGTTGTTGATAAGGGATTAACTATAAAGAACGAAAATACTGCTGGCACCAGTGGTGTTGGTGGAATTCTTACCTTAGCTACTGGTGATGAAGACATTGCTGATGGGAATATATTAGGTCAAATAAAATTTCAAGCACCAGATGAAGGTACAGGAACTGATGCTGTATTGGTTGCTGGTGGAATTGCAGTTCGTTCAGAAGGTGATTTTAGCGCTAGCAATAATGCAACAGAGATGGTATTCAATACAGGGTTAAGTGGAGACGTAAGTATTGGAGCAACTGGTGGAGATTTGATACTCTCTTCTGCTGGTGTTTTAAAGGTTACAGGTGGTATAGAATTTCCGGCTACATTCGCTAATAATGCAAATGCAAATACATTGGATGATTATGAGGAAGGCAGTTGGACACCTTCTTTCGGAGCTACTACGACTGCTCCGAGTTTAACATATAGTACCCAAAATGGAAGATATATAAAAATAGGAAGGGTTGTAAACGTATATTTTGAGATTGGTGTTTCAGGTGCGGCTAGTGCCGGAAGTGGATATCTGACCGTAGCTGGTCTTCCCTTTACTTCTTCAGGTGATGTGGATGAAGTTCCGCTGGGTGTTGGTAGGGCTAATGGATGGGCTGATAATGCGAATAGTCCAGTAACTGTTCAAGTCGAAAAAAGTACAACATACTGCTATTGCATGAAAACCTTTTATAACACTACATTATCTGGTAGTGATTTAGATAGTAGTCTTGGTTTTACAGGTGGCGGTACATACATAACTTAAAATTATTGAGGAAAAAAAATGGCATTAGAAGAAAAAACATACGTCGATAAAGTGGAAGTAGTTAATGCAGGAGGTGATTGGGTGATTGTCCAAGTACGGTCAAAAACAGAAATATT
>VTLG01001401.1_pt1 | contig 12586 bp, 21 predicted proteins | sample 4694571 | NCBI WGS metagenome assembly VTLG01 (sample SAMN12604809, study PRJNA352737) | marine metagenome | biome: ENVO:00000447; feature: ENVO:00000209|ENVO:00000569|ENVO:01000036; material: ENVO:00002151; isolation source: viral sequences binned using virsorter ... | reverse complement strand
TCATTTCACCCTTACATTCTTGATGCCAAATAACGTCATCATTATATCTTTTGATGCAAGTATAAATATCAAGATCATCTTCATAAGTCTTGGCATCATAGTTTTCTTTTTGTCTTATCTTTTCTAAAAAGTCAGCAGGTAAGGCTCTTGGATTTATTGTTTCTTTTGTAAATATTTCTATGACGTTACCTACTTCATCACGCTTACAAACAAACTTAGATAATGGATATACCTTTAATCCTTTATCTGTTAGATATAACAAGACATTACCAGATACTACAAGATGTTTAAGTGCTTCAAACATAGCAACTCTATCATTTGAAACTTCTATCTCATTCATCAATACATTTTCGTATGATCGTAAACCTTTATCTATTTCAGTAGCTAGACCTTCTTGTCCTTCTTTTGCTAACTCTGTTCTATCAACTTCTAATTTAAAAAATGCAGTACTCGGAGGTAGAAGAGTCATTAATAATTTATTCGATAAAGAATTAACTCCACGACTACCCACAGCTTGAAAGGGTGTTTTTATTTTAGGTCTAGTGCCAGTAGTAGTTTCTGGTATAAGACTAGGTATCGTAAGCTTTGAAGATTCTTTAGCTTCTCTATCGTATATTGATCTTAACGAAACAAGTTGTTCGTATTTGTTTGCTGCTGTAGAACCTTCCATATCATGTTGGATAGTTTAAATTACCTGCACCCATACCCATAGTTGTAGTAAGTAAAGGTATTTGTAAAGACCTAGTACCTAACATTTTAGGTTTGTTTACTTGTGTTTGAGTTGTACCTTTTTTCTTTTTCTTAGAAGGTCTATTCTTTGCTACTGATACTGATTCAGCAGTAGCTTCTATTGCACTATCTACTGGTTCTGGTTCTGGGGGAGCTGGCGGTCTTGGTCTACGCAAACACATAATTAGGCAACTCCTGTTTTTCTACCTGTAATTCCCTTAGAGAATTTTCTTCTATTATAGTTGTCTTTGGCTCTTTGTTGTCTATCTTGTGTAGCTTGCTTACTTTGTAAAGAATTATTACCTCCGCTTCTTAACTTTGCAACGGTAGTAGTGTCCATAGATTCTGGATTATATGTTCCCTCTTCTTTTTGTCTTTTAATCATTAAAGATTCAGTAGCTTTCTTTGTATCTTTAGGATTATCTACACCTGTTTGTTTACCTGTTACAACAGGTGGAGCATTACTAAACTTAGGTTTCTTTTCAGTAACAGTAGCTGAACCTCCCATACCAAAACACATAACTAATTCTCCAATACCCTTTCAGTTAACATGGTTTCTTTTTGTCTTAGTTGTTGTTCTATTAGGAAGTCTACAACATATCTTTGACCAGCTTTATACCATATCTCTCTATCAGATAAAGACAAATCAGGGTGACGTTGAGGAAACACAGAGTCTAAACCATTGATAAGTTCATCTGTAATAGGTGGTAGATTTCTATTTTCCAAAGTAAAAAGCTAGTTATATTTATATTATATGTTACGATATAAATAGCAAGGAGTGGTTACTTTGCTGCAACACAACCTCCATGTGAGATAGGGTAGGTTGGCAAGTTCAAAACCCTAGGTGAGTGGTTCCATCTAGGGTTTTGTTTTTGGGTTCCAAAGTTTTACTTGTCCTGTAAATATATCATAATCACCGTCTCGTAATATTCTTGTAAGTCTTGCATTGAGAATAGCATCAGCTATTGTGTAACCTTTCTTTTCGTAAGTCTGTAATACCTTATGCCATAAAGCTTCTTCAGTATCAGGTACATCAGCTAACAACTTGCTTGCAGTAACCATACCCATACCTTTGATGCCAAGTATTCCATCACCTGCGTCACCTGCTAGAGCCATTTCAAACCAATGTCTATCTGCTTTGCGTTGTGTTATGTGTTCTACTTCATCTTCTGCTATCAGCTTACAAGGTATGGTTCTCATATCTTTATCAACAGATACAATGATTGGGTCTTTGTATTTGTTTGAAGTTGCAAGTAAACCTAAGACATCATCACCTTCAAGACCATCTAAATATTCAGAGGTATATTCATATTTAATTTTTTTTATTATGTCTTTTAAAGCTAGTGGTTTTCTTTTACCTAATCTGTTTATTTTATATTCAGGAAAAATTTCATGTCTGAATGTTGGATAAGAACTAAAGCACATAACCACATCATGCTTACTACCTGCTACTGATTGATAGAAAGCTAATCTATTTTCAATCAGATTCATTATGTCTCTTTCATCTGTATGTAAGGTATGCTCCCACTCATTCCATCTTGTATCTTGTTCACAAGCACAACATGAATTGTAAATAAGATAGTCAGCATCAATTAGTAAAGTCATACTTAATCTCCAAATACATTTTCATAAACAATTAATCGACCAGTATCTTGATCGTAAAGTAGCTTATCAACTTCTCCTGTCATACCAGTATGTCTTGACTTAAGTATCTTTAGTTGTAGTCTTTGTCTTTCGCTGGCTTCGCCTACCTGATTTCTTGATGCTCCGAGAACTACATCACTTAGCTGAAGTAGTCCAGAGCTGCCCTTCAAATCAGACGTAGATATTTCTCTACCCTCTTCATGTGCCTGTCCTTGTGGTCTGCGTAAATGACTAACAAGTATAAGTGCTATACCAGTTGATTCGCATAGACTTCTAAGCTTAGTCATTGTCACATCTATAGCTCGTCTTTCATTATCTAAATCTAAACCTGACGTAACTATTGTTATATGATCTAGTATGATTATCTGTACCCCATCAACCGTAGCCAAGTATCGTATCTGTTCTAATAAGGTATCAGGGTCAAGTGAACCAAAGTGATTATATAAAAATAGATTTCTTGTAGAAGTTAGCCTGTCAAATGATTTCTTTAATTCATCTTGGTCTACTGTTTCTTCTGCTGCTAGATGTAAAGGTATGTTCAAATCAATACCAACTAATCCCTGTAAAGTTCTTTGTACTGATTCTTCTAACCCTATATACCCAAGCTTGAGATTTCTTTTGACTAAGAAATGATATGCCAGTTCTCTACAAATCGTACTCTTACCAGCTCCACTACCACTTGCTACAGTAAACAGTTGTGTAGGAAATAACCCTTGAGTATAAGTATTAAGTTTAGGAAATGGAAAATCAGATATTGGTTTACTTGTTTCTTTTATAAATAAATCCCAAGCATCAGCTCCATTAATTAAACTGTCAGGTCTTGACGGTCTTGCGTTCCATAATTTTTTTCTAACTATATCTTCTTCGTTTAATACCAGATGATCGTTTACATCATTACGATCTAACTTAGCTATAGCAACTTTGCCCTTGGGTAAAACTTCTAAACATTTATCTGCTGCTTTCATGCCTGCAATATCATTATCAAAACAAATAACAATACGACAAAAAGTATCTAGCCATTTATAGTTTGCTGCTAAATACTTGGCTGCTGATTGTACTCCTGACGGAATGGAGACACAAGGAAACTTATTACCTTGGATTTGCGAACCACTCATACAATCAACTTCGCCCTCGAAAACGCTTATGAATACTGAACCATTACTACCATGCTGTCTCCAAAGATGTTGACCCCATAGCATTACGTTAGACATATCACCTATCCATATAAACTTCTTGTCCTGAAAGCGTATATGTTGTGCAACATCATTACCTTTCTGATCTTTATATGTAGCTACCTGTACTGGTTGCCCTCTATACTCTGCTATACCATAACCAAATAGTTCTGCTGTTTCCTTAGTGATTCCACGTTTAGGTAAAGCCATTGATTTGACAGGTAGAAGTTTTGAATTTAATTTCTTCATTGGAATGATGTTGGTGGTCATCTTCTTTTCTTTTTTATTTGGGTAGTAAGTATATCCGCAATCCATAGTGAAACAATGCTTATGTCCATCACTAAAGACCGCACAGTTTTTCTTGCCACAATCAGGGCATATTTCTTTAATCTTGTATGTGCTTTTCATTGTCAAGATTACATCTATGTTCATTAAGGATTACATCTACCCACTCGTCACCGTTCCATACAACCCATATACGTCTGTAATCGTCATATAAAGTGCAACCGAGTTTGGGGTTTTGTGGTAAAGGAAAGCTAGGCATACCAATCGTTAGGAATAAATTTGTCACAGTATTGGAACCCATGTCTCTCACACCATTTGGCATAAGAGATTGAGTTCTTGGCTTTAGATAGTTTGGTTCTGCTATTTTGAAAACAGAACCTTATATCTAGGTCGGGTCGTTTCTCCTTAATAGCAAGATGCTTTCGTCTATCTGCTTTTGAGAAGTAGCCCTTTGTTTCAACAATAAAATTGTTGAGGATAAAGTCAGGCTTATAGCTGCAAGTGATTTCATAGTCAATGCTGAGAGTTTCATAGGTAAAGATAATTTTCTTTTTATTTAGGGTGTCAGCAAATTGACTTTCAAATTTACTCTTGTACTTAGAAGTCGGCTGCTGTCGCTGTCGTTTGGGTTTCTTCTTCGTAGCTCGCTGGCTCTGCTGTTTCAAAGTCACTTGCTCCTCCTCCTGTATATGGAACTATATTCCTAAAACAAATGCTTAAAGGAATACATTTAATACCAACACCGTTACCGCCAGCATCATACCCTTTAGCAAGGAAAGACATTTGACCAGTTGTTTCAGGGTCAATCTTTTCTAGCTTCTGTCTCTCTTCATCATTCATCAACTGTAAATCGTTGTTGTAAAAAGCAACAGGTGTATTGTTGTATGGCTGTCCTGTATTTGGATTGATACCACTAGCTTTTTTAGAAACTCTTACAACTAAATACTCTTCTTCAAATGACCAAGGAAAACTAGGTTCACCTGTCTTTTGACTTTTAGTTAATGTAAATTTTCTATCAGGAAAAGCTTCTTTCAAAGCTGCCTTCCAACCTTCAAGTAGTTGTTCTAATTTTTGAACCATAAAGTTAGTAGCTTCTACCAACTTGCCCTGTTCATTTTTCATCTGACTACCTACTGGTATAAGTAGTTCACCCTTCCATTTTCTAACACCTTTATATTCATCAGGTGTTACATAAAAAGACCAACGAAATTTTGTACCGTTGGGCGAGACAAGTTTAATTGTCTCAGGTTTTGGACCTGCTTGTTCCATGAATTGTACCTTGGTTAGTATCTGGTTTTATCGTCTATAAAAGACGTTCCTCTACTATACCTCTATTGTTGGTTATGTAAATATATATGGTGCTGTCAACACATCTGTTATATTAAACTCCCCCATCTGTAGTGCAGTTGGTAACGACTTGCTATCACTTAATTGTTGTACTGATTGATGGTATAAATTATCTAAATTATTATCGCTATAAATGTTAAAGAAACTTTGCTTAACACATTCAATAAACCTTTCAAGTTCACTAGCTGGACTACCATAACAATCGTGAATGATACAAAAGTTTTCTAACCCCTGCTTACTAGCTTCAACCAAACTCATGTGACAATGAGCTGCATCAAGACTATGAATATAATTACTAGGGAAACCCTGCATCTGTTTTCTTTTATCTATCTTGTTCTTATCAGCTTCATTCAAAGATAATTTAATACTTGAATTACTGATCTTAGTTGTTACTCTTTTTACTTGGCTTTGATAATAGTTTTGTTGAACATAGAAACCACTAGGACTATGCCAAGCTATAGGTTTATTTTCTTTATTAAAACATTTAGCTATATCTGTCAGATGATCTAATAGTTTTGGTGATTCAGGGGTTACATACTTTACAGCTTGCTCAATCATAACTGCAAGATAAAAATTATTCTTAAAATTTTTTGCGATAAAAACATTTTCATTTACAAAATATTTTTCTATATAATTAGCTATACCGTATGTCGTTGAATTGTAAGGAACCATCAATACAGGTTTCTTTATAAATGCTCTTGTAAATTTATCTCGTTCTTTATACCACTCTTTAGCTTGGTCTTGTGTGTCATGTTTTAATAGCATAAGCAATACATCTAACACTTGTTTATATAGGTCTTGTGGTTTTTCTACATTCTGCAAGTTAACTTTATTAGCTAACTTTTGATTACCTGTAAGACCTGCTATGTGTTGATAGCCATTGTTTGTACCATCAAGACAGCAAACATGATGCGATACATAACCCCAACCATGTAGTTGAAATTCACTCCACTCTTTACACCATTGTAAAAATTGAAATGGTTCCTTTGCTTGACCCCAAATATCTATGTTACTGATAGGGTCTTTATATACATCTTCAGCCCAATCAGTACCAAGAGAATGAGCAAACTTTATTCTATCTTCATACGATTCTTTGTTTAATCCATAATGATTTGCACCTGCTATCGCCAGCCAGTTTAGTTGCTCCATATTATTTATAGCTGCACCTTTATTAAATATATGTAAACCTCTAGCTATATCATTTCCTTGTGGGTGAAAGTTAGCAGTAACAGGGTACATTCTACCTGTCCAATCAAATTGATATATGTGATGAAATTTTTCTCCAACATATTTTTTTGCAGTATCAATCATAGATATTATTTGGTATCTCTTGCTTTTATTTTGTGCGTTCATATCATGTATTAAAGATGCTAAGTATCTCCACTCTTTCCAAGCTTCAGGGTCTTGCTCTTTATTAATTGGTTTTGTTGGTACTTCCTTAAGTTCTCTATCAATCAATGAGCCTACCTCTATACGTTCCTCCCAACAGTATTCAAGAATATCAAGAACAAATTTATCTACTGTCCACTCAGTTTGACTTGCCAAAGATAACGCTTTCAGACATAGTGTTAAGTCTTGTTCTTGTACTTTTTTTAAATGGTCTCGATCAGTAGATTTTATTGCTCTTGTCTGTAATCTTTTTGTAAAATATCCTCCATCATTTATTGATGTCCACTCTCTAGGTTTATCGTAACAAGGTAAGAGTTGTGGATATAAAGCTATCCTGTTGGCTCTACCCTGCTGTATATATTTCATATAAACATCAGTAAATACAACGTAACTTGTTGTACTTTTACCAACTCTTTTACTAATAAATTTAATCATTTTTAATTTCATAGCTGTAAGTTCTATCAGCTTCAATCCAACCCTTAACTTATTAGCCCTAGACCAAGGTTCAAACGTATGACCTTTGCGGTTCATGTGGTGTACCATCACACGTTTTTTATAGCCATCATGGTTAGTATCTCTTGTATGTTTTTTTATAGCTTTAAAGTGTTTAGGGTCTTGCTTTTCAAACTCAGTAAATCTAAGTTCATCTTCTAACATTTGACCTATCTTTACAGCAGTTTGTGTTGTAGTTTTTTGTACACTAATACAATCAATAATTTGTTTGAAAGCAATAAAAGAAACTACATCTAAGTCAGGAAACTTTGCAAGATATATTGCTGATATAACTTGCCTTCCAGCTTTACCAGTAAAAGAAACTTTAATATGTTCTTTAAGATATTTTGTAAGCTTATCGAGACCTGCTTCAATTAAATTTCTAGCATAATAATTTTCAGATTCTTTTCCTTTCTCTATATTTTTATTTTGTTTACTGATCTTGTTATAGGCTGAGATACTACAGATACTTTGCTCTAGCTCTAGTTGTTTCTTGCTTGGTTCACTCATTGATCTTATCCCTCAATGATTCAAGCTCTTCTATTCCCTTAATACAATATTCGATTGACCTATTGTAAATTCTTTTAGTTTTTAAATTGTTTTCTTTCTCTGCTAAATCTTGTATATATTTTAAAAATTTTTCTTGTTTCTCTAACTCTTTCATAATTGATTTATTGATAAAAAAGATTTGACTATCAGTAAACTTCATTAGTTCAACCCCTTCTTATGCCATTGACTTTTTGGTATGCCTTGTAATTTTAATTTTTTTCTTCGCACTTTATCTTCAAAGATAGCTAACAAAAGTTTTTCAAGTTCTTTATTAGGAAGTCTTTGTACAAATTCAAGATAGTTATTCATCAGTTCAGTACCTCCACAACAGAATGTAATGCTCTTGGCTGTAGGTGTGCATAGATCATGGTTGTCTTTATATCTTCATGCCCTAACCAATCCTTAACAAGTAGCAAAGGAACCCCACGTTGCACTAATCTGCTGGCTGTTGTATGCCTACATAGATGTAAGGTATAAAACTTTTTATCAGCATAGCCTAGGGACTTTCTAGCACCCTGCCAGAAACCGTTCACTCGGTCATATCTAAGACTAAATAACCTATCAAAATCTTTACAGTTATCATAATATTTTTTAATTATTGATTGCACTCTGTTGCTCATAGGTACAGCTACAGCATTATCATTTTTTCTTTCATTAAAATTTATTTGATTATTGTCAAAGTCAACAAATCTTTTTTCTAAATTTAAAAGTTCATTGACTCTGCAACCAAGATCAATCAAACAAATAATTATATCTCTTGCTTCAAATTGTTCTTTAATAACCTGTAAGTTATATCTTTGAACCTCGGTAACTTGATGTGGAAAATTTATTAATCTATACTCTATAGTTTCTTTATAATCTTTACCATGTCCTAACCAAGTTAATAATTCTTTTTCCATATCTTGAGTAAGATATTCTACTTTTTGTTTTTTAACTCTATGTCTTTTTGGTAGTCTAATTTTTTCAATATATCCATCATCAATCATATGATCTAAAACTGTTTTTAAATAACCTCGTTTTGTATTAACAACAGCCTTACTATTTTTTAATTTAAAAAGTAAATAATCCATCATTTTATTTACAACAGGTGTTGTAATTTTATCTACTCTTATATCCCCTATAGCTTGAATGTTATGGTTCATAGCTGTAAGAAAATTCTTGGCTGAGTCAGTACCGTTGTACTGTCTTTTGTACACTATCCGAGTAGCTTCTGATAGCGTCGGAATTGTTTTTTTCATAGTGGTTCTAAATAAAAAATTAATCTGTCATCAAGTCATCTATCATTTCAAGATAACCTTTCTTACCAAAGTCTATTAAACCTTGAGTTGTATATTCTCTTGTAGAAAATTTATTCCCACAAACAGAACAAGTACGAGACCGCCAAACAAACGGTGTCGTACTCTTCTGGTTAGTGCCAGTTCCATTTCTTTTAATTGAATTGTTTACTGTTGATTCAAGAGAACCGCACTTACTACACTTCATAAATCTTGTTCCCAGAATTTAATAAGTTTTTTTAATTCAGCTATACGCTTTTTAGCGTTGCTTGTTTTTTCAGCTTTTCGTATGCTGATTTGTTTCAGCATGACCTGAGTTTCTTTGTTGATCTCTTCCATAAAATTCATTGCTCTTTTATTTGAAAGTCATTGTGCATTGCGACCTTAATAAAATACTCTTCAAGTCTTTCAATAAGTTCGTCTTTAGTTTCTTGATTAATCCAACTACCTTCTTTAAGTGCTGAATAAATCTCAACTAATTGATGATGCTTAAACTTCATTGTGGTTCCTCCGTTTTGATTTGGTTAATAGTTTTAATAATTTCTTGTTTGTAATACTCGATAGTTTCATCTACTAAAAGATTGCCTTCTTCATCAGAGGGCGGAAAGATAGTAAAGTTTCTATCGGTAAGCTTTGCAGCCCTATGCAGTATGCAATCAAGCTCCCAAAGAGTAGCAGTTTTTGATCTAGTCATCTTTATTATTTAATCTTTTCATTTCTTCTAATGCTTTATCCATAGTTGAATAAACCGTTGCAGCATTAGGAAAGTTATGTTTTAACTCATAATCTTTATCAAAAATTTGAAAAGTTGTAGGCTCACAATAATAAAGACCTCTATCAAATACAAAATAATTCATTATTAATTCCCTCCTGTTCTGATACCAGTTGCTTGCTCAAACTTTGATAAAGCGTTAGCACTCATACCACCAATATGCCAAAAGTGTTCACCTTTTGGTGTCTCGTCTAGCTTCCAATCGTAAACGGTAAAGTGTTCTTTATCCCACTCAACGGAAACTTTTCCGTCACCGTCATGGATTGATGGATTACTGTAGGTTCCTTCTCTTTTATAATCGGGTTCCCCTAGTACTTCTACTAGCTTATCGTAAGTTGTAAGGGCATAGCCTTGTAAACATGAAAACATCATGGTCGTGGTTCTCCTTTTTGAAGTGTGATTAACAGCTAAGTTTTTACACATAGCCATATCTATTATTATCCAAGCATAAAAAAATGTCAACCCTAAAAAGTTGGGACTTTCTAAGGTTGACTCTTTTTTATTTAATCGTGAAAGGTTGGAATGAACTCGCCCTCTAATGTTTCGGGCTTGTCTTCTTTCATAGGCTTAAATCTTTCAGTATCTAATGAATTTTTGAATATAAAAGTAACAGAATTGTCATCATTTACTTTTATTGATTGTATCCAAAAGCCAAAAGGCACTTGCTTTAACCAATCGTTAAAGGTTTCAGAAGTTGCTAGAAATTCTGAATAGGTTTGTTTTTTAGATTCCATGTGGTTCTAAAATAAGGTTTACAAGTGAAAGGTTTGTGAGCCTTTCAAGGTAGGCTTTACAGCCCACCTAGAAAGAATCTTAAGTATTGTAAAGTTGATTAGATATTTCTTCATATTTTTCTAAAGAATTACAAGCATTAATTAATGCTTCTCTATCTGCTTCTATTGTTAAAAGAGTTTGATTATCTTTTAACTGGTAGATAAATTCTTTTAAAGAAGAAATCTTCCTATCAATACTTATAAGAATTGATCTTTGATTTTGTTTAGTTGATTCCATTGTGGTTATAAAAAGTAAGGGTATAAAGATACCTACAAGATGAAACAAGCACCTTGTAGGCGATTCTGAGAGGACTAAATCGTATTATTTATATGATTAGTTCCCTTTTCTCTTTCACCAAGAAATAAATGGTATTCAGTTTCTTTCGAGTATTCAAAGAATTGCTCGGTATAGTTCATTAAATTTTCTATCCAAGTCATTTCTAGCTCTAACTCTTTTAATAATAACTCGGTTCTATTATGAACATTATTATTAAATGTTTGAGTAGGAATTGAATAAGGTTTAAAACTTCTTTCTACTGATTCTTGAAAATCAGATAATCGAGTCCATTCTTTTCTTAAGCAATGGTGAAACATTGCTAAGTCCTTATCACATAGTTTGTTTGTGAAAGTGTTTAAATCTTTTAGTTCCATTGTGGTTCTAAATGTAAGGTTTACAAGTGAAAGGTTTATGAGCCTTTCAGAGAGGGCTAGAAAGCCCTCTAGGAAAGATTCTGAACTATTGCTCACCTACTACTAGGTCAGCAGCTTTAACAGCACTTGAGAATACTTTCATAAGGTTAGATGCTTTACCATCTAATGCACCTATCCATGACTCAAAATAAGATACATGATTTTGTGTGTCACAACTTATTTGAAGTCTATTAGAAATTAACAAACTTGAGAATTCTGCCGTCAATTCCTCTAATGCTCTATTACTTCTTTTTGAGTAATTTTTTAACCATGCTCTATCTAACCTTTTAGAGTTACCAGTTGCATGACTAAATTCATGAGCAAGTGTTGATAGATAAGCTTCATCATTTTTGAAAGTTGATCTATCTGGCATAACTACCTGATCTAAACTAGGTCGGTAGTATGCAGAATCAGCAGAGCCATGCTTAAGACCGCCTTCTAATTGATCTTTAAAGATCATTAAACGATCATGAGCAAGCTTGCATCTTTTTGCTAATGGTTTAGCTTTCTTAGTGCAATTAGATTTAAAATCTTGAATGATTTTATCTAGTTTTGCTTGGGACTTGCTATCCTTACCTTGCATATCCTGAATATTAAAAACGGTTGCACCTTTAAATCTAGTTTTAATAATAAATTCTTGGTTCCCATCTTTATCAAGAATAGGTTTTCCGTTTTCGTCTTTAAGATCAATTTTAATTAAATTTGGTCTTAAAATTCTTGCACATTTTGCACCTTTTTTTACTATAAAATTTTGTTGTTTTGCCTGAGAATAACCAGCCCATAAAGGTAGGTCTTGACCTCTGGAAAACATATACATTTCAAGCAATAAAGGATTAGCACCACTATATTCATGATTAGTCAAGAAATTAGTGTGGTTCCCTTGGTTTGTAGGAGTCCATGGTTTATGCCATGGTGACTTGTTTTTATTGGAATTAATGATGTTCATTAAATCCTCAAGAATCTGCTCCTCGACTTTGATTTGTGGTTTAGAAAATGCCATGGTTTGTGAGATAGTAAATTAATAATAGATTTAATCTATTGATATTAATATATATGCTTATGTCAAAAAAAGAAATACTATGTAAAGTTTTGTTACTTTCTTATTTATTTGTTTATACTTTCTTATCTTTATTTATCCTCTAATTGTTTATACTTTTGTTTCTTTATTTGTTGTTTAATTCTTTATACTTTTTATTTCTATTTTATTCTTAATTGTTTATATTTTTTATTCTCTAATTTGTAACCAATTCTTGTTAACAATTAACTACAAAATAAACCCACTATTTAATACCTACCGATTACTTAGAAATTGATTTATAAGTAACATTTTTGATTCGACTAGAAATAGCCACTAAATAATATTATATATATTCTGAGACGCTAGTTATAGCAATCATTTTGCCTAGAAAAAGTCTTATTTTTGTGTAGAATTTAGTCGAATGGGGAAAATTGCGGTCGACATATACGCAT
>VTLG01017352.1_pt1 | contig 12587 bp, 15 predicted proteins | sample 4694571 | NCBI WGS metagenome assembly VTLG01 (sample SAMN12604809, study PRJNA352737) | marine metagenome | biome: ENVO:00000447; feature: ENVO:00000209|ENVO:00000569|ENVO:01000036; material: ENVO:00002151; isolation source: viral sequences binned using virsorter ... | reverse complement strand
TTTAGAACAGCTCGAGACAGTAAAGGAGACCTTATTGCAGAATGGGTTGTAGGATCTGGGCCAAGTGCAAAGTCTTTTAGAGGTAAGTTTGACCAAAAATCGGGTGAGTTTGTAAAAATAGGTGGTTCGTATGGTGGAAGTAAAGATAGAACAGGGCCACGAATTGACGAAGTAGATCCGCAATAAAGGAGCATAATATGTTTGGAGCATTAGCACCGTATGCAATACCGGCTGGGTTAAGTTTAGCGCAAGGCTTGGTAGGTAGACAGCAAGCCAAACGCGATCAGCAACGCATGGAAGAACAGGCAAAACAAGATAAGCTGATACAGTCGTTTAATCCGCAAGCCCAGCCTACAGCGCCACAACAGGCCGCGCAACAGGGTATCGGGCAAACACTGTTGAATGACCCGATAACTAAAAGCCTGTTAAGTGATTTGTCACAAAGTAAAAAATTATTTGGCGGCAAACTGGCTTTTGGACAGTAAAAACAGGAAAAAACAATGGCTATTGGTAGAAACATTTTAAGTGCGTTAGGCGGCATGTTCAACAGAGGGCCGGACGAAGAAGATCCGCTTGCCGGATTATCTCCAGAAGCCCTTGCTGGCTATTATGGTGCGCGTTCTCGAAATCAAGCAAATAACAGGCAAAGGACTTCTTATAAGCCTTACGAATATGCTCCGTCAAATGCGCGTATTGAAGGTGATTTAAAATTGTCACCAGGTGGGGTTGAACGTGCCAGTGAACGGTCACGCCAAAAAGGTAGGCGCCAATTTGAAAAGTTTGATGCTAAAGTTGCGGATCAAAGAGCGTTGGATGAACAGCGTAGAGAGGATGAACGTGCAGTCAGAGAAGCGCAAGAAACTGCACAACGCAACATAGACAGACGTAGAGGCATTAGAGAAGGTGCAGAGGATGCAAGGAGTAAAGCAAGAAGATCGCAAGAAGCAAGGATGTCTCGTCAAAACCTGACAGATGCTCAAAGCGGTGCGGAATCAGACTTTCAAGATAGAGAATCCAGAGATCGCATTCTTAAAGGTATCATGCAAGATCGTGCCAAAGACCAAGCGCAAAAACAGGCAGATCAGGCTTTAATTGATGCAAACAGACAGGAATCTCAACAGCGTAGAGCGGAAGATGAATTTGGCAAAGACGTTCGCCATCATTACGACACTATAGCTCGCATGGGTAGCAACAGGAGGAGTAAAGAAGCAATAAAAGACATTCAGCAAATGAGCGATGAAGCAATTAGTAGTTTGGATCGTGCATCAAAAAGAAAAAGGATGGAACGACTTGAAGGCATAGCACAAGAGCGGTCTGCGGATGCTTTGTCGCAACCAACCGGTGAACTAGATCTTAACAGGATCGCATCGAGAAAACAGTTTGCTGAACCCGAATTGCCACCGGAAGATGTGAAAAGTCCGTATGAGCCGTCAGGTAAGGGTACACAAGACAACCCATATGTGATGGAGGAAACGGTAATAACGGCTGATGCGCCGGAAGATGCAGCAACAGATGATGAAGAGGAAAAACAAGGACTATTAGGTCGATTGGGTGGCATGGTAAAAAGTAACCCGGAACTGTTTGCACAAATTGCTCAGTTAGGCGGTGGATTAATAAGTGGAATGGCTCAAGATAAGGCGCAAAGACGTGCGGATGCTACGACTCAGGATCGTATGGCAAGAGCTAACCTGATCGGCGCACTTACAGGTCGCGCACCGCAAGTAGCTGCTGAACGTGCAGATACCGGTGGTTTGTTTTCACTGGACACGTTAGGCAAAGCCATTAAAGGTGGTGGTGCTTTAGCACAAGACGAGATAGGCCGTCGAGAAGCACAAGAACAGTTAGACTACGACCGAGATATTGCTGAAAAAGAAACAGAGTATCAAAGAGGTCAAGACGATATAAAAAATGCTCAAAAATGGGCTGAATTAGGTTCTTCGGGTAGTGGCGGTGCGGCAGCAAAAAGATTGTTATCTGAAGCCGATGCGTCTCTGGCAACCGTAGCTGACGGCGTACGTCAGTTTGAAAAGTTTTTTAGAGAATCTGGTGGCGATGAGGCTGGATTGATTGACCAGTTTGGTAGAGTTCTTTCTGGTTTTGCCACCAATATCGGGTTTGTGGGTATGGCCATAAATCCTGAGAAACAGAATTATCAAGATACTCGCAACCTGTTGGTAGGTGAAGTAGCTCGTATGATTGCCGGTGGTCGCACATCGGATTTGGAAACAAGAATGGCCGAGTCGATTGTTCCGGATTTAACAAACCCAAGAGATACAGGGCAATACGGTATTGACAAGTTTAAAAACTTAGAGCGCCTGTTGAATTTACGTCGAGATGCTTTGCAAAGGGGTATGGGTACAGAAAATATATATCAGCAACTACATGGCGTTTTTGGTGAAAAATATGGATTAGAAGCTCCAGGAAAGAATTATGAGTTCAAGGGTGGTGAATATGTAAAAAAGGGTGGAGCGGATACAGATCAAACAGCAGATGAAACAGAAACAGAAGCAGATATAGTTGCTGTAGGTCAAAATCTATCCTCAACAGAAAGAGATTTAATACGAAGAGCAACTTTGGATAACGATGAAGGTGCTTTAGAAGAATTATTAAAAAATAAAAAATTGAGAGAGATTGTTATGGGGGGTGACACTGGAGAACTTGCTACCCAATTTAGCAATTAAAGAGAACTGTAAATTATGGAATTTAACGAAAAACAACGTCGTAGAATTGCACTGTTATTAGGTGATGTTGAGCCAGACGACAATCAGCAAAATGTTGCAGATGTCCGAAGTGACTCTACCGTTCGTAGCGTACGCAACAAAAATCCAGGCAACTTGCGAGTAGGAACTATTCAAAGAGGACAGCAGCTTTTTGAAGGAGTAGAGGGCGTAGACGACAAGGGCTTTGCACGATTTAAAGATGCTACATCCGGACGTAAGGCATTAGAACAACAAGTGCGTGTCGATACAAATAGGAACCTAAACTTAGGCCAGTTTTTAGATAAATATACGCCAGCCTCAGATGATCCGGAAGGTAATACGGCGGTTAAAAAGAACCTAACTACAGAACTCAATGTTGATCTAACTACGCCGTTAAGCAAAATTGACAGTGCATCTCTTTCGCAAGCCTTAACTAAGCAAGAAGGTGGTGCAGAAGCATTAAGGTTTTTTTACAACAATCAGCAGGGCGACAAGCCTACCATGCCTACTTCCTTAAACGAAGAGCAACGAACGCGACTTCTCAATTTAATTGGTGGTGAGGATCAAAGTTTCTTAGCTCGTCTGGGTCGAACGGCTCAAAAAATACCCGGTGATATTATGGAAACAGCCGGCGAAGAGTTTAGTGCGCTTGGTGAAGTGATAAGTGATCCGGGTCAGGCTATTTCCGGTATAGGAATGGCGCTCGAAGGAACTGCTGATATAGCTGGGCGAGGCTTGTTTGGCGAAAACTATCCTGTTCGTGATCCGCGTCGTGCTGAAATGGTGCGCCAAATGGCCGGTCAGTTTGGTGAGGAAATAAAAAACGTAGAAGAGCGTCCAGTTCGATCAATAGTCAACCTTGCATCATTGGCAACCTTGCCGTTTACAGGCGGTGGTGCAGCGTTAGCCAGAACCGCTCCAAGAGCATCTAAATTGTTATCGACGCTTGGTAAGGCAGCCGACGTTATTGATCCGGTAACGGCTGCGGCAAAAGGAACAGGCGCATTATACAGAGGCGTAAGGGGTAAGGTTTCTAAAGCCGGTGAGAAGGTAGCGTCAATGGCCGAAGATACCGGTGCAGCGACTAAAACTAAACCGCGTCTAAGAGATGCGTTCGGGCAGGTTTTTGATAGTGTTCTTGGGTTTACTACCGGCACAAGTCAGGCTGCTTTAGAAAGATTGCGACGCTATGTAGGCGAAGGTAAAGGCAACGTAATACGTGACTTTAGAAAAGACAAGACAAAGGGTCGATTGCGTGTTGTAAATAAATACATAGAAGATCATAAAAAGATAAGAGAACAGGCTAAAGACGATTATAAAATTGCTGAACAAGTAATGGAGGAGAGAGGATTATTTGATCGCGCACTTGGAAACAGCAACGAGGAGATTTTAACTGATTTACGAAATATTGTGGACAACGCTTTAGTAGATTCAAAAGCCTCAGTTAAACGTGGACAAACTGATCCAAAACTTGGTTATAGTAAAGCATCTCTAAACTTTCCATATGGCGGCACAAAAATTGCAGAGCCTACCCAACGCAAAATTAATGAAATTTTAGATAAAGTTATAAACTTAGACGCTGCGCGATTTTATGATGACTTAAAGCCGGTAAGAACACAAGCAGAGCAATATGCATACGAGACTCGTTTAGAAATGAAGAAACGAGGATTTGGTCAGCAAGAATTTAAAATAGATGCAGACATGCCGATTGAGCCAATACCAGAAAAACTAATAGATGTACGGTATTTAGAGTCACTGAAGAAACAATTAAAAGATGAAATAAATTCTATTGCCTACGACGACAAAGCGCGTGGTGCAAAGATGTATTTAACAAAGGTGCATGATGGATTAGCAGCAAAATTGAACCAAGCAACAGACGGCGCACATGGCGAGTTGATGCGTGGCTATGCCGAAAAGATGAAGGTGTTAGATGCAGCCGATGAAGTGTTCAGCATTGACCCAAGAAAAGCTGTTGAAGTCGCAGACCTCAAGACCAGAAAAGGTGCTTATGGCAGTTTAGCGTCTGCGCTTGCAGACAGCCCGGACGAGCTACTCAACCTGGAACAGTTTGAGCGTGTTGCCAGAGAGTCTGGTGGAAGCGGAGACTTGATAGCCTCGCTCGTAGGTTCAGCGTTTAATCCGCTTTTCGGTAGCGGCCTTGTTGTAAAATCTGAAATATCACAAATAGGACGAAACATTGCAGATAATATAACACGTTTCGGAACTGGAATTGCTACTACAGCATTGTCAACGCCGGCCATCCTTCTGTTTAGTCCACGCGCTGTTGGTGCGATTGTGCCACGCTTAATTGCTGGTGGCATGTTTGCAGAAGATGCAACTCGTACGGCTCGTAATATGGTAAAACAAGTACAGGCGATTGGTAAAAAGACGGGTATAAATAAAGTTGCACTTGAAGGGGTAACATTGGGTCAGTTAATAGAGCGCCTCAATGAAGATGCAGAGTTGGCACAAATGATTGAAGACTTAGAAAAAGGGCAAAACTAATGGGTACTGTATCAAGAGTACATACATTTGCATCAGGCGCGGTTTTAACCGCCGCACAACTGAATAACGAGTTCGATAACCTGCTTACAAGTAGCGCAATCAATGGAGGCTTATCGGCGAGCAATTTAGGAGTTTCAGCCGGGCAGGTTACGGCATCAAAAGCACTGGTTGTCGATTCAAGTCGTGACCTTGACGATACGTCTGCATCGAACCAACTGAACAACCTTACCGTATCAGGGTTGCTTAAAACAGACAATACAACGAATGCTACATCAACAACCGATGGGGCGTTACAAACGGACGGTGGATTATCTGTAGCACTGGACGCGATCATCGGTGACGATCTAAAGCTGTTAAGCGACTCGGCTGTATTGTCGTTAGGTGCTGGCTCTGATTTTACGATTACACACGATGGAACTACGGGTGCTACGTTAGCCGGTAACCCTATTGTTATCGACTCAGGTGACGCTCTAACGCTTGATGCACATACTGGTGTCTTCACCTTTAAAGATGCCGGATCGTCTGTTTTAAGCATAACGGAGGGCAACTCAGGCGATGTCACAATTAAGCTGATAACTAACGGTAAAGATTTAAAGTTTACGGACAACGGAGATGCAGTAGGACTAACCGTATTAGATGCAGCCGCTGGTATTACGGTAGCCGGTGAAGGTGACTTTGGCTCATTAGACGTAAACGGCAATGCAGACATCTCTGGCGATCTCACGTTGTCGGCTGGGGCAGATGGAGCATTACGTTTTTCAGCCGCAAGCTCAATAAAGATTCTCGACAACAGTGCAGCCTCACTGGTCGTAGAAGAGGCCGATAACGCCTATATGACCTTTGTCACGACTAACAGTTCCGAAGCTGTAAAGTTTGACAAGGCACTCGATATAAACGCTGCTATGGACATAGATGCAGCCATGCAGATAGACGGAACGATCACGGTTGGAGTCGATGATACCGGTTACGATGTCAAATTTTTTGGTGCTACAAGCGGATCGAGTGTGCTGATTGATGAATCTGCCGATGATGTGATTTTTACCAATTTCGGATTAGCTGTAGGATCGGACGCTACAGGCGACGTATACTATCGCAATTCAAGCGGATTTCTTGCACGTTTAGCGGCTGGGTCAAACGGCCATGTGTTAACGCTTGACTCGGGCATTCCTTCTTGGGCTGCTGCGTCCGGTGGAGATATAGGTGGCTCATTAGGGTCTACGGACAACGCAGTGCCACGCGCCAATGGAACAGGTGGAGCTACTCTCCAAGCAAGCTCCGTTATCATAGACGATTCAAACAATATAACAGGTGTAGGCAACTTAACATTATCCGGTGAAGTCGATGCAGCTACGGGTGATTTTAGCGGAGCGGTAGACATAGCAGGTGATCTCACACTATCTGCCGGTGCAGACGGTGCGTTACGGTTCTCAGCAGCAAGTTCAATTAAAATCCTGGATAACAGTGCCACTTCTTTGGTTTTTGAAGAAGCTGACAATGCTTACATGACATTTGTTACGACCAACAGCAGTGAGGCTATTAAGTTCGATGTTGGGCTTGACGTAAATGCTGCCGTCCAGATTGATAGCACGGTAACAGTTGGTGTAGACGATACCGGACATGACGTAAAGTTCTTTGGCGCAACATCTGGATCATCGGTGCTTTTTGACGAGTCTGCTGATGACATGATTTTAACCAATTACGGCCTTGCAGTAGGAAGTGATGCCACTGGCGATATTTACTACCGAAACAGTTCTGGATTTTTAGCACGGCTGGGTGCTGGCACAAACGGACATTTCTTAAAACAAGGTTCGTCTATTCCAGAGTGGTCAGCGGTTAGTGCCGGCGCAACATTAACAGGCTCAACTGCCACGACCATTCCAACGGTGACGGGTGCTAACGCAATAGCTGGTGAAGCAAACCTTCGATACGATGACAAAATTCTCTCCACCGATGGAGCAGCCGCAAGTTTTGATACCACTTTCACAGGTGTCCAAAGCGACAAAATGTTTATCGGTGGCGAGGATGGACATGCTACTAATTCTGAATGGTGGTCAAATGTTTATTACGATTCCTCTGCTTATAAATATATCGGCAATGGAAATGCGTCACGCTATAGACAACAATCAGGAACGCACACATGGTATGGAGCAGCGTCAGGATCGGCTGATGGAACTATCACATGGACTACGCTTGCATATTGGGATTCTGATGGTAATGCTGATTTTTATGCTACTGGTGGCAGTGCATTTAATGTAGGAACGTCTACACCTAAAAAGCCATCGGGTGGAGATTGGGCAGCGACATCAGATTCACGTTTAAAAACAGTAGTGAGCGAATATACGCTTGGCTTAACTGAGTTATGCAACTCAAACGTCAGACCGGTCAAATATCAGTATAACGGTAAAGGAAAAACCAACGCTGATGGCAAAACCTATGTCGGCCTTGTAGCTCAAGAAGTCGAACAAGTTTTTCCGAATACGGTTTCTCATTTTTCTGCTAAAATTAACGACAGTGATGCAGATGAGACTACGGATCTTAGAACATTTGACGGTGGCGAAATCAAATGGGCGCTCGTCAATGCGGTAAAAGAGTTAAAGGCAGAACTTGATGCAGCCAAAGCGCGTATAACAGCACTCGAGGCGTAATGAGTCCAAATAAATATCCACCTCCAGAACAGATACCCAGTGCAGAGCGTCAACGCCGGCTATACGTTGAGGCGGTGAAGGAGATTGACCATCTGCGTAAAATGGTGGCATCCGAAAACATCGTGGCTAAAGAATACAAACACGACCGCGATGATTTGAAGGGTGAATTGAAATCTGCGAAGCGATCTATTGTGACTTTATCCAGACGACAAAAGGCAGCAGATGAATCTAAGAAGGCTGCTGCCTGGTCGGGCGGTGCAGCCATATGTGTAACCATCTTGTATCAACTCTGGCATACCATCGGGTTTCCTTTTGCACGAAACGGTGCTGATAAAAAATGGATGGAATTTTGGTCGCACGAAGCGGTCTACGGGGTCATTGTTTGGCTCACAACGGTGCTGTTTGCCGAAGTGTATAAGGCGACCAACGGCAATAAATAGCATGAACCGCTTTTGGTCGTGGCTGGAAAAACTGTTGCACCGAAAGCGTCTAAAAGACAAGCGTTCACCAAAGGCGCGGATGGCAAAAAAAGATGGAAACAGAAGCAGCAGAGGCACTGCAAAAATTTAGCGAACAGTCCGGTATCGGTCTGCTAATAGAGCAGTATTCATGGCTGTTTGTGGTTGGCTTTGCGCTCTTGTTTTTGAAAAACTCAATAGAGAATATACTGGCCGGATGTGCGGTGTTTTTTGGGTCAAAATATGATGAGAATCAGACATGTTGGATACAGGTAGGCGGTGAGCGTAGACCGGCAAGAATTAGCAAAACAGCAATAACAACTACCACGTTTTACGTGTATGAAACAGATGAAACTGGAGCCATCATAGGTGGCACGTTATTAAGTGTGGCAAACAACGAATTAGGATCGTTACGCATCGAACGACAACTCGACAAATTGGATTTAGGCACATCTCACAAAGGAGACTAACATGCCAATGGTAAAGGGTCAGAAATTTCCGTATACGTCAAGTGGCAAAAAAGCCGCTGCTAAAGCCAGAAAAAAGGCCAAGCCAAAGAGTAAAAAGCGAGGTAAGTGATGCCAGCAAAACGAGATCCGAAACTTGCAAGAGCAGGGGTAAGCGCGTACAACAAACCCAAGCGGACTCCGAATCACAAAACCAAGAGTCATGTGGTTGTCGCAAAAAGCGGAGGTCAAACAAAGACAATCAGATTCGGTCAACAGGGTGTAAAAGGGGCCGGAAGCAATCCAAAGACGGCAAAAGAAAAAGCACGTAAGAAATCTTATTACGCAAGGCACAATGCCCAGGACAGCAAACCATCCAAAATGTCGGCTCGTTATTGGAGCCATAAAACGAAGTGGTGAGATATGGCTAAAGGACTATACGCGAATATCCATGCCAAGCGTAAGCGCATAGCCGGTGGATCTAAGGAACGGATGCGTAAACCCGGCACTAAAGGTGCGCCCACGGCAAAGGCGTTTCGTGCAAGCAAAAAGACAGCAAAAAAACGATAGAGAAACTCAACTAACCCACGGAGAGAGAGATGACCGAATCAACTGTTGCAGACAAAATCGACGAGCTAACAACGAACCGTCAGGAAGCGCTACAGATGCTACAAGAGGCGCAAACAAAAGTCACGGAACTGAACGCCCTGATACAGCGCCAAAGCGGCGCAATAACGGCACTGGAGAGCCTACAAGAGGATGCCAGTGCGGAAAGCGAAAACGATGAAACTTCTGAATGATTTAAAGGAAAAATTAGGTAGCCGAAAGTTAGGCGTAACCGCTGCAATTGGCGCAGCAGCCGGGACCGGTGCAGTAGAGGTCACATGGCCCATTGCTCTGGTAGCCGCCGCGTATGTGCTGGGTCAAGCCTATGTAGATGCCCACGCTAAATAAAACAAATGGCCGTACCGGGCTTTAACTACTTGTGACAATCCGTGTGGGTGTTGTCACGCCCGGTGCGGTCTTTGTGTTAGGCTGATTTTGTAGCTTTTAGTTTTGGCTTTGGGTTATTCGCAATGCCATTGAGCAGTTGCATTTCTTCCTGATTGCGTTTGGCTGATTCTTGGCGATAGCGACGTAACATAGTGATAGAGTTCCACCCACCTATATCCATTAATACCGAATCGCGCATTCCTCTATCTGATCCATCCGTAGCAAACAGATGTCGCATCATGTGACGATTAACCTTTTTAATTGTCCACCGATCCTCACCTTTCAAATGCTTGGTATCTTCCAGTAGTTGATCGACGGCACGTTTGAGTGTGTTATATATATTGATCGGCGGTATGATTAGATCGTCCAGGTTTTCATCCGACGGCCAAAAGATCGTAGGCACTTTGTGACCACTTTTCTCTTTCACCCATGAACTGCCACCGCGTAAGCCATCCAGTGTGGGCCTTACATAGTCATTCATTGGTATCTTACGACCCCTTGATGCTTTTTCTTTACTTGGTCGGATCACGATAACATTTTCCGTCCAATCTATATCTCGCCAAACAAGGCTATGTAGCTCACCGGCCCTCATTCCGGTATATCGCATCAGGCTCATTATTAATGAAACATACGGGGGCAAATAACCCAATAACTGGTCAAACTTTGTTTGAGTGGGCAAATCCTTTTCATCGACCAGTTCATCTACATGGTCTACCTCATCCATCGGCCAACGTGCGATGTAGTTTTTCTCTTCGGCCAAATGTAACACACAACTGAAAAATGATTTATGGCGATTACGGGTGCTGGGTGTCCATCCACCGTCTAACCCTCTTACGCCTTTTTTCGACATCTTGGTCAACCATTTCGTGATGTCCAGTGCAGTGATGGATGCTACAGGTTGGTCGCCAAAATCAGCGCAAATGGTTCTCGCAAATGACTGCTCACCTTTAACCGTAGCAGCAGACTTTTCGGTCACGGCCTTAAGGCGACGCTTACGCAACTTCTTCGTGTTTTGCGTTTCGCCATTGAAGTATTCTTCAGTCACTTGGGCAAAGGTCACGCCTCTATTTTTTTTTACCTCTTCGACCTTTTCTATTGTGCCACCTTCTATTGCATCGTTTAATTCTTTTGCCTTGATTTTTGCTACATGCAAGTTTTCGCACTTTAAAGACTTCCATTTTCTAATACCATTTTGTCGCCAATAGGCAGTCCAAGTGTTTCCGCGCTTAAAGTAAGTAACACTGCCCTGATTATATTTTTTAGCAGCCATTCTTTCCTCCATGTTTTGCTACCGAAATGCTACCAAAAGAAAGCAATTACCGGTATGCGTGTGGGTTGCTACGTAGGAAAATATAGCTATCTTTATACTGCTATACAAGCACAAAGTGCATAAGTCGTTGTTTTTGTTGTGTTAGTCAAATTGCCCTTGTACGGACTTTTAATCAATTGGTCGCGCGTTCGATTCGCGCCGGGCTCACCATAAAAAACAACCACTTACGACAATTCGTAGGTGGTTGTTTTGGTTTAAAGTAGGCCGTTTGCTACCATACTGCTACCGTTCGATTCCGTTGCCCCCTTGTTTACGGTCGGCAACGAACTGTTGAACATCAGCCAAATCAAAGCGAGTTGATGCAGAAATTTTAATAAAAGGTAATTCACCGATTGCTTTCAGTGCATAAACTTTGTTGATAGAAATCGACAACATTTCTGCCACTTCCGGCACGGTCAGCAATTTGAGTTGGTCTGTTTTATCGCTCATTCGCTTTTCTCCAATACAACCGTTCGATAACGGTCACTTAGTGCAACTCTTGGCCCGTATGCTAAATGACCCTTCTTCTGTAACCGGTTTATCTGGGTCGATACGCTGAACGTAGACTTCAAGCCTAACTCTTCACATATCTGTCTAATGGTCGGTGTTCGATTGTGTTCTTCCAGGTGTCGCCGTATTACATCTAGCACCCGTTGTTGTGCCGGCGTGATAGGCGTGTTGTGCGTATCTCTAAATTGTCTTTTATCCATTTCGTGCCTCTTTTTCGTTTTGTCTGATTTGATTTATTTCTCTGTCGAGCCAATCCTGATAATTTCTATGGCGATGACATGCCAATTTTAATACCTCATATAGTTCTTTTTTTACCTCAATTAGGTCAGGTGTGGTGAGTGTGTTTTGTCGTCTATGCAAACGTCTCAGGATGCCAAACAATTTTTGCATTATGGGTCTGCTGATCATTGTTCACTCCATTCTAATTTTTCCAATACAGTGTCGTGCAAGGTGCGAAGATTGATAGCTACAGACCCGATGAAAAGTGGGTGTGTTGTATCACTGCGACCAACGTCAATTTGAGGGCCAAGTTCTGTGTAGGACGGCCATAGCATCAGGTGTTTATTATTTGTCTCCACGTTGTCCAGAAATCGATTGATTTCGTAGATCATGTCTTTTTGCAGTGTTGAGATTTTCTTTTGGTTTACGCCCATGATCTGTAGATGCCACGCGGTATAGGCTTGTATAATATTTCTGATATTTAACCGTCTGGGTGTGCCGGTGCCAGGATGTGGTTTAGCGAGTTTAACAATGCCTAACTCTGCGTATTGTTTTAAGGCGCGTAACGGTATCTCATATCGCTCCGACACTTCCGTAGTGGTCAGCATGGGTAGGCTATAGTTCATTGGTCGCTCCTCTATATTGTATTTCTCCGTCTATGTGGTTTCTGATTTTTTCTATGTCATCTTCATCAAGTTTTGCCGTGATGTCCTCGTTGTTCCATATCACTTTTATGTCACCGCTAAACTGGCACTCACCCGGCTCGTCGAATGTGTCGGCACGATTCTCGCCTCAAACTTCCG
>VTLG01013652.1_pt1 | contig 12587 bp, 18 predicted proteins | sample 4694571 | NCBI WGS metagenome assembly VTLG01 (sample SAMN12604809, study PRJNA352737) | marine metagenome | biome: ENVO:00000447; feature: ENVO:00000209|ENVO:00000569|ENVO:01000036; material: ENVO:00002151; isolation source: viral sequences binned using virsorter ... | reverse complement strand
GTAGACACTGTGTCGGGCTGAGCATTGAATAGTTTTGTGCATGCTTTAATCTAAGAGTTATACTGTTCTTATATACACTTTTGCTGTGTATGTTTATGTATCCAAACGTGTACAGGGAATATTATGGGATTAGCGACAAACATTGAAACGTGGCCTATGCCTGCAGCAATTGGTATGGCTACGGAAGGCATCAAGGCAAAGTACAATGATGGGTCTGGCTGCGGCGGAGGCTTCGGGGCTGCTGACTATCAAATAGCATCTCGAATTGATGGTGCAAAAGTGCTTTTATCGATTGATAGAATGCAAAAGAAAGCAGCGCATTTGGCCGATTGGAGTCTCTACGCTTACGCATCTCCGCTCTGGAACTCGAAAGGAAACAAGAAGCGCCTTGTGGAAAGTGTGTTGAATGATTGGGTTGTTCTTTCATCTGAACAAGGCATGATTGTTCATAAACGTACCTGCCTTAAAATTGAGGCTCTCATCAGTACTATCGCTGGTAATATTGCGCTCGAGCAATTGGCCGGTGCTCAGACTCACTTCGATCATGATGGTATTCAATATACGCCCAGTGTTAGCCGTCAATTCCTAATCAAAGCGCTGGTGGAAGTAGATTGTAAAGACAAGAATATTGAGTCTGATGGATTCAGAAAGAAACGCACTCGTTATTACCAAAACCATTGGTCTGTATGGGAAAAGCACATTGAAGTGATTCGTACCTTGCTAATTAACTATGACAAGTCCGCACGAAAATTATTCAAAAAAGAGCTTGAAAATAAAAATGGGGCAATTTAATGTATGTATATCCATTGTGGATAGGTATACAGTATTGAAAGTCACCGCCACTTAGGCGGTTTTTTTGTGCCTATCATAAGTTCTCGAAAACCTCGCCTTGGCGGGGTTTTTTCATTTTCACCCAAGCAAAAAGGCACTCCAGTACGGGGGTGAGTATGCGTATGAACGAAAAGATATCAAGCGCCCTATCTTATTTTTGGAATGGGGTAATAGGTGTGTTTGGGTCTATATCTGCAGATGGTTATACGGTGCTGATTGCTTTGGCTGGCATGCTCATTACTGCCTGGATTAACAACTATTGGCAGAAAAAGCGTTTCGAAAAGGACTATGGCGATGAAGCACCTTAATTCTGCAGTCAAGATGTTAGCAACAGCAGGGGCTTCGGCTCTTATTATTGCGACAGCAATGATAAAGCCAATGGAAGGTGTTCAGTATACTCCTTACACCGATGTCGCTGGCGTTCAAACTGTTTGTTACGGACATACAGGAACAGACATCATCTCGGACAAAGTTTACTCACAAGCCGAGTGTGATGAATTGCTCGAGTCCGACTTGGCTGCTGTTAAGCGAATGGTCGACCCGATGATTCACGTTGATATTCCTGAGACGACACGAGCTGCTCTCTACTCTTTCACGTTTAACGTTGGCATAGGCTCATTCTCACGCTCGACGTTACTAAAGCTGCTCAACAAAGGTGAGTGGCATGCAGCATGTGACCAGCTTAAACGATGGGTATACGCAGCAGGCAAACCGTGGAAAGGATTGATGAACCGACGAGATATAGAGAGGCAAGTATGCCTAATGCAAAGCTGACCGTATGGGCAACAGCTATTGCGGTAGTAGTGGTTGCGACGCTCTCGGCAGCATTGTTCGTGGAAAGCAGTCGGGCTGATATCGCTGAAAGCCAGCTAACCTTGGTAAAAAGTGAGATTAAGGGCTATATCGCAGCGCTGCACCAGCAGCGAGTTCAAATTCAATCCTTCAACCAATTGGGAGAGAAGCATGCAGCAGAGTTATCCGCAGCAAAAGAAGAGATTGATCGTCTTAGCGATAGTCTCAGCACTGGCTCTAAGCGGGTGTATGTCCAGGCAGATTGCCCAGCAGTGCCCGAAGCCACCAGCACCAGAAGCGTGGGCAATGCAAACACCCCAAGACTTGGAGCCGCAGCTGAACAAGATTATCTACGTCTCAGACGAATGATGATTGAGAACGAGCAGCAGACAAAGTACTTACAGGATTACATCAGGACCCAGTGCCTAGCAGAAGATCAATTATGATCGCGGGTCCTTTCAGGCACCCTGAGCGACCACGGGGGCTGGACCTCGCAGAAAGGCTCTCGTTAAAAATTTTTTTTATTTTGGAGGTTTCCGGTTTCCGGTCAAAAACCATGAATGAGCGAACTATTCAACCCGAGCAAAAAGTTCACGCAGTTGGACATAGCGACGCTTCTTGGCATTTCATCTAGACAGGTCCGAAACCTTACGCAGCAAGGGGTTCTGCCTGTCGCTAAAGGGCGAAATGGTATCGATCCTCTTGCTTGTACTCATGCTTACATCACCTATAAATCGCAAGCAAAAACCTCCGATTCAAAACCGGAAACCGAGCAAGAAAATGAGGAAGCGTTTGCAAAATTAGAGCGCGATCTCAAGATAGAGGAACGGCGCGAAAAGTTGGCGATGCTAAAAGCCAAGCGCGTACTGTTTGAAAAAAGTTACGCACCAATAGACACCATCGTCGACACCTTAGAACAGGTATGCGCCAGAGTAGGCACCCGCCTCGACACCCTCCTTCCAAAACTAAAGAACGCATGGCCAGACATGCCACCCGAAGCGGTGGAAGTTTTAGAGGCTGTGATTGCTGCTGTATTAAATGAGTGTGCCGATGTTCAACCAAACCTCTCCGATTACATTGACAGCGATCCAGACGAAAGTCCGTCGTGGCTTGATGGGGATGAGGAGAACAATCGCCATCAAGGGAGCGGAGTGGGCAAATAGGCATTTCCGGTTAGCCGCTGGTTCTTCTCAGGAAGAAGGTTTTTGGGAAACACTGCCTTTGCAGGTTGTGCCACTCAACATGATGTGCAACCGCGCCATATCCGAGCTGACCATGCAAAAGTCGGCTCGTGTTGGCTGGTCCAAGTTGGTCATAGCAGCAAACTCTTGTCTGCATGCTCAGTTCAAAACCAACACCGTGATTTACGTACCGACAGAGAGCGATGCAAAAAACATTTCTGTCACCGAGATTGATGCTGCTTGGCAGGAAATGCCAATCATGCACCAAATTTTCCCAGCCTTATTCGCTAAGGACCACCGAAACACCGTTTCCTACAAACAGGGAACAGGATGGTCGCTGCACGTTCTCGGCACATCCACACCGCGAAACATGCGTGCTCTGACTAAAGGCGCGCTGTTTGGTGATGAGATTGACGGGTGGGATTGGGAGGTCGGTAAAGAAGGGAACCCTATCGATCTTGCGCGAATGCGTTTAGAAGGTGCCGCTTTCCCGATGGCAAGATGGGGAACCACACCAACCAATACTGGCGAATCACACGTTGAGCGCCTAATGGTGAAGATGGAGCTGACTTTCCGCTTTTATCTACCATGCCCACACTGCGGAACCGAGCAGGTTTTAGAGTGGGGCAGTAAAGAAGATAAGCACGGCTTCAAGTGGGACAACACTCAGCCAAGTATCGAGAAAAAATCAAATACGGTTTATTACAGCTGCGTTCATTGTGACGACCCCATCTATTACAAGCACCTCTACAAGATGGAGTTGGCAGGTCGCTGGATCGCTGAAGATGGCACATGGACACGCGATGGTCATGAGTTCTTTGACATAAACGACAACCCAGAGCCAACGCCAAGCAGCGTCGGTATTCACATTTGGTCAGGATACAACACCAAATTGAGCGCAGGTTGGCGTGGCATAGTGCGTGATTTCCTCAACAAGAAAGACGACCCAAGTCAGCTCAAAACTTTCGTCAACCTAACGCTCGGTGAGCTTTGGGATGGTGAGAATGGAGAGAAGCTAGATTGGGAACACCTCAAGTCGCGCCGTGAAATTTGGTGGGCGGAGAGTCGCACCAGTAACCCAGTGCCCGAGCGAGCCGTGGTTTTAACCGGAGGCATTGATACTCAGGATGACCGCATCGAACTCTTTGTTTGGGCGTGGGGGCCAGGTGAAGAATGTTGGCTTGTCGAGCACATCGTTCTTCTCGGGGATTTATCTAGCCAAGTATTAAAGGATGCCGCCGGAAAAGCCTTGTATCGGACCTACAAAAAACGCAGTGGCCAAGTGATGGACGTTCAGCTTTGGTGTTGGGACGCCATGGGCCATAAAACCGATGACGTCTACCAGATGAGTCGAACGCATGGCGTGATGTGGGTGATCCCGATACAAGGTGAGAACCAATACGGAAAGCCGATACAAAACTTTCCTCGCAAGAAAAACAATAAAAAAGTCTACCTCACTAGGTTAGGTACCGACGGTATCAAGCAACGACTTTACAGCCGCTTAGGTTTAACCCCGAAAGGTGATGAACCTGTGCCAGGATGTGTTCATTTTCCATTGGATGATGACATAGCTGGTGATGAGTTTTTCAAGCAGCTCTGCTCAGCCAATAAAAAGTTAGAGCATGACAAGTCAGGGCGACAAGTTTGGCGATGGGTGAAGCAATACCATCCATTTGATGAAGCGTTGGACGGTTGGGTGTATGCATATGCGGCACTCAATATTCTCACTCAACGGTTCGGTCTCGAGCTGGAAGAACCGCAAACTCCACAACCACAAGAACAACTACAAACACCCGGTCTCAGCATCGCTGAGTTGGCCGCGAGATTGAAAGGTGGATCAAAATGACAAAACAAGAAATGTTGCAACAGGCCGAAGCTGCCTTTCATAGCTTGCAAACAGGAAAAATGGCGGTTTCCGTACAGAAAGGAGACCGCAAAGTTGAATACAGCCGAGCCAACATCCATGAACTTCGCGCCTACATCGATGATTTGCGTGGTCAGTTAGGATTGAGCTCTGTGCGTCGTCGCGGCCCAGCAGGAGTTTCATTCTAATGACACACACCGGACTACTGGCTGCAGATGGTCAAACACCATTAAGGGATGCGGTGTATCGAGCTGGCGGTTCAGGGTTTGGTGGCCAGATGAGCGATTGGAACCCTCCGTCAAAATCGGTAGACGCCGCTTTCTTACCTGTCATGAGACAGGCGAACGCCAGAACAGACGATGTCACGCGCAACAACGGTATTGCTGCGAACGGCATCCAGCTACACAAAGACCACATCATTGGCTCTGAGTTTCGCCTCAGTTACAAACCGAACTGGCTATTGCTCGGCATCGAGCCAGACAAAGGGTTCGTACGTGAAGTGGAAGCTATTTTTCGTGACATCGCCGAAGACCCGAACTGCTTTATCGACGCAGAAGGTCGCCGAACGTTCACCATGATGATGCGAGAGGGCATTGAGACGCATGCTCACACGGGCGAAATCATGGCGAAGCCCGAATGGATAGACCGTCGCCATTCACACTTCTCAACCTGCATTCGCATGGTCGCGCCACGCAAAGTTAACAACCCCAACTACATGATGGACAAACCCCATCAGCGTGGTGGGATGCGCTTTAATCGACACGGTGAAGTCATTTCCTATTTCATTGAAGAAGGAGCCGATAACTTTGGCTCTCCCAAGAAATGGCGTGAAGTACCGAAGCGTTTACGCTCGGGGCGCATGGGGTTCTTGCATACCTTTGAGCCATCGGAAGGTGGGCAATGTCGCGGCGTGAACAAGTTCTTATCGTGTTTAGAGCAATTGAAGATGCTCGACACCTTACAGAACACCACATTACAGCGAGCGATTGTCAACGCCATGTACGCCGCCAGTATCGAGTCAGAGCTTGGAACGGACCAAGCGATGGAGTACTTGTTCGGTGCGCAGCAAAATGGCGCGGTCGAAAAGATGCTGATGACCTACGGCGATTACTACGCCACCAATGAGATCAAGTTCAACGGCGTCAAACTGCCTCACCTCATGCCAGGTGACAAAATCAATCTGCACAGCGCAGGGAACGCAGATAACGGATTTGCGGCCTTGGAGCAATCCATCATCCGCTACGTTGCGGCTGGGTTGGGCGTGGATTACGCGCAGCTGTCGCGCAATTACGCGCAAATGTCTTACAGCACCATTCGTGCTTCGCACAACGATTCATGGCGTTACTTCATGGGTCGACGAAAAATCATTGCTAACCGATTCGCCAGCCAAATCTTCGCACTCATGTTCGAGGAAATGATCTTGCGTGGCTACATCAAGCTGCCAAGCAAAGCGCGATTCAACTTCTACGAACGCCGCAACGCTTGGACCAAGTGTGACTGGATCGGCTCTGGTCGACTGGCCATCGATGGATTGAAAGAAGTCAAAGAAGCCGTACTTCGTATCGACTCAGGTCTATCGACGTATGAGAAAGAGCTCGCGCTTCTCGGTGAAGACTATCAAGAAATCTTTGATCAACAGGTGGCAGAGATGGAAGAGCGCAAATCGAAAGGTTTGCCACCTCCAAGCTGGATGAAGCTACAAGCGTTAGCACCGGATAACCCAAGCGAGAGTTCAAATGAATAATTTACAACACCTAATCAGCAACACATTCAACAGGCCGCTCGCCTTAGAAGCTGGTTACGCTCGGGTATTCTTCTCGGCGCTCAGCCAACGTCTCGGCAATGTGGTCCAGATAACCGACACCGAAGGACAAATCCTGCGCGAGAACGACATGAAAAAAGTCGCTTCTGGCTTCTCTCGGACTCGCAGCAGTAACCGCAGCTATCAAGTCTCTCAGGGTATCGCCATCATTCCGATTGATGGTTCGTTGGTTCATAAGTATGGCCACATTAAACCCTACTCGGGGATGACAGGGTACGACGGCATTATGCACCGCTTGCGAGAAGCGGTCGCAGACCCCGAAGTCAAAGCCATGTTGCTGGATATGAACACACCGGGCGGCATGGTCGCAGGTTGTTTTGACTTGGCCGACAAAATCGCAGAGATGCGCAAAATCAAGCCTATCTGGTCCCTCGGTTACGACATGCACTGCAGTGCAGGCCAAATGATTGCGAGTGCGTGTTCAAGGCGCCTCATAACTCAAACGGGCATAGCAGGCTCGGTGGGCGTGATTATGGCGCACACCAACATCGAGAAGATGCTGGATCAGCAAGGCGTGGAAATCACCCTTGTGACGGCAGGTGACCATAAAGCCGATGGCAACCCTTACCAATCTCTGCCGAAAGAGGTGCAAGAGAAATGGCAATCCGAAGCAGAGAGCACTCGTCAAATGTTCGCAGGTAAAGCCGCCGAGTACATGGGCGTCGACATTAAAACCATTCTATCGACTGAGGCGCAGGTCTACGAAGGCCAAGCCGCAGTAGATGTTGGCTTCGCAAACGAAGTCGTCAACGGTCTTGATGCTGTTCAGATAATGACTGAACAGTTCAAGAAACAACAAACCACCTTTGATATGGGAGCCGCTATGACGGTGCAAGCAGAACAACAACCAGTCGCAACGGGTGAGCAAGGCAATCCACAACAAGCCGCCGCTCCAGCGACTCCGCAAACTCCAGCTGAAGAACAGCAACCCACTCCAGATCAGCCAAAAGCCAGCGCGCACAATGATGAGTCCACGGACCCAGCCACAAAAGAGCGCGAACGCTGCATGGGCATTATTGGCCTTGAAGAAGCCAAAGGGCGTGAAGCGCTCGCGCAGCAACTTGCCAGTAACCCAAAAATTAGCGTTGATGAAGCCAAGGTCTTGCTTGCTTCAGTACCTGTTAGTGCCACTGCGCAAAACGAGTCGGCATTAATGGCACTGGCTTCAGAACACGGTGAGCCTCTTGGTGATGATGTTGGTTCCGGTGATGTCACCGAAGAGCAAAAAAACATCAAAGCGCTAGCGTCTTCATACACACGCATTTAACAAGGAAACTCGCATGTTAGAACAGACAGAATACACACCAGATGAGCTGTTTATTAGCGCACCAGTCACGGCGCGAGCAACCATCAAAACGGGCGTATCTTTTCCTGCTCGAACACCATTAATGGCCGATGCGACTGACGCCGCTACTTTGGTGGAATGGGACGGTACACCGGGCAAAGCCATCGCTATCTCGGCTCGTGATGTGACGAACACAGGCAGCGACCAAGAATCGACAGTTTACCTACAGGGTGGTTTTCGTATCGGTTTTGTAAACTGGCCAGATGCGGTCACAACCAACAAGCAAAAACGCGCTGCTTTCCTTGGCAGTCCAGTTTTCGTAGACGACGAATACTAATTCGTCGTTTTCTTTGAATTTCGAAAAAAGAGCTTCTTATGCCTGATAATTACACCACTCGCGAACTGCTTGGAGCCATTCAAGAAGCAGGTATTCGTCGCGACAACTTCTTCATGCGCTTCTTCTTCCGTGAGATGTACACCTTCGACACGGAAAAAGTCGACCTCGACATGATCCCAAATAAAACCAAGATTGCAGCATTTTGCTCACCGATGATTGGTGCAGCAATAGACCGCAATCAAGGCTTTAAAACCTCAAGCTTTAAGCCTGCATACGTGAAGTCAAAACACGCAGTAACCGCCAACCAAAGCGTTAAGCGCCGACCAGGCGAGCCAATCACAGGCTCTATTTCGGCAGGCGATCGTCAAAACGCGATTGTGATGCAAAACCTCGACATCGAAGAGCAAGCTGTTCGTGACCGTGAAGAGCTGATGTGTGCTGAGATGGTCTACGATGGTAAAACCGTGATCGACAGCCCTTACATTGAAACGCCTTACGAAATTGATGCTGGCCGAAATGGGGACAACATGATCACGCTTCTTTCGGCGGCTCAGTGGGCGAATCAAGACTTTGAGAAATACGACATCGTTGGTGACATTGAAACTTGGGCTGCGATTTCTGAAGGTCTGACGAACGTCATCATTATCGACCCTAAAACGTGGGCATTGATGCGTAAGTTCAAGAAGTTCAATGACATGTTAGAAACTCGCCGTGGCTCTAACTCTCAGCTTGAAACCGCGCTAAAAGACTTAGGTGCAACGGTTAGCGTTAAAGGCAATCTTGGCGATGTCACCATCATCGTGGTGGATGAAGAGTACATCGACCGTGACGGAACAACGAAGAAAGTCCAACGCGACTTCACGTTGATTCTGGCGCATACCGAACTGCGCGGTGCGCGTCTGTACGGTCAAATCCAAGACTTATCCGCTCAGCGTGAAGGCTTTGATGAAGCCGAGCGCTACGTGAAAGATTGGACTGAAAATGGTGACCCTGAAATTCGTTACACCAAAACGGAAGCCGCCCCTGCGATGTACCTCATTGACGTTAACAAAATTGTTGTCGTCAAAGTCGGTTAATCCTGACCTTCACTAACGAAAAGCAAAATGGGTCCACGGACCCATTTTTACTTTGGAGCCAATCATGAGCCGAAAAGAAAACCTGAGAAAACGTGTTGATGAGCTTTGCAAAGAGCTCGGTATTACTGAACCGCAATATTCAGACAAAACGACCGAACCTCAGCTAAATAAAGTCATTGACGAATTGGAAGCCAAGTTACCAGACATGGACGAATCCGATGATGAAGCACAGTCGCAAACGCCAGAAAATGACGCTAACCATATTGCCGGTGATCAAAGCAAACAAACCGAGAGTGAAACTAGCGAAAAATCGGAAGTGCTTATCGGTGCTGCTGTCGAATTACCCGATGATGCCACGGTTCTAGATGATGGTGAGCCGCCAGAAGTCAACGCCGATGAAAATGGCAATGTGCAAGTTCTCGTGGATAAGCCATTTCAGTGTCTGCAAGGCCAAGAGACGATGCTGCTCAAACGTGGCGATAAGCCGTTTTTAGATGAAGCAACCGCGATGGAAGCGGTGGACGCAGGCTTGGCTTATTTCGTAGCTCAGTATTAACAATGAAAAAATTAGGGCGAACACGTTTCGCTCTAAATTGGAATTTGAATATGGAATTTGACTCTTTATTTGATGAAGCAATGAAATGTGCGGACTTTGCAATAGAAGGGGCTATGGCATCTGAATTTCGTCTTTTACTAAGAAACGGCTCAAGTTTGGATATCAAAGCAATCTTTGACTCAAAATTAATGCCGGAAGAAAGTTCAAATACACGCGTAGCTTTTATCGCGGAACACGGTGGCTTAACTGTTTTTAATATGCGAATAGAAAAGCAATTGGTATCTGGTGCATCGGTTGATACACCATTGGGAACAAGACATGTTTCTGATGTTTTATATCCAGATGAAACAACATCATTACTCATTCTTAGTATGAAGCCTAACGGGCAGAGGGTGAGCCCAAATGATAACTTCCTCTAACTTTTCACAGCCTAGTCCTCATATGCGTCGGACTAACTCTGGCGTTCTTAGCTTTGATCTCTCAAACGATGCAGCATTAATTGCGGATGAGTTTGCTGGGATGGAAAAGCAGGTTGCTAAGGCGATAGAGCGAGCGCTCAAGAAAACAGGTAGATGGCTACGAACTTACACTCTGCGTAATTTGAGTAAAGAGCTGAGCATTAAACAAGCTGCTTTAAAGAATCGTTTTATCCTGGATTATGACAAAGGCAAAAAGACGGTCAACTTATGGGTTGGCCTGTTAGCTATTTCGGCAGAAAACCTTGGTAGTGTCCGGCAGAACGCTGCTGGTACTAAGGCAGGGTCCCATCAATTTGATGGTGCGTTTTACACCAAGATTTATGGTGATGATGAACGAGTTTATATCCGAGCCAGCCGAAACCGAGTTATGCAGCATGATGTGGTTCGTCAGAACCGCAAGCCTGCACCTTACAGACCCATTCGTGAACCAGACTTAATTGGTCGCTTCCCTGTTCAAGCTGTCGGTATTTCTATTGAAGATGAAGCGAGTCAGATATTGCTTCGCCTAGAGCAGCAGGTAAACAAGCGATTCGGTGAAATACTGAAACAAGAGCTCAACTATGCAATCAACGTTGAATAAGCCAAGTGACTACTACATGGAAGTTGTTGAGGTGCTGAAACAGCGCGTCAAAGGCGTTCCTGTTCATGAATATGCGCTTTATGGCGAGTATCAAGTGAGTGGGCTTGAATGTCATGTGGCCATAGATGAATACGGTGAATTATCGAAAGCTAACGATGGCAGGATAAAGCAGCCGGTTCGCGTGAAAGTGTATTGCCTGGTGAGCAAAGCTTACAGCGATACAGAACATCGAAATGCTGATCTTATTGCTCAGGATTTAGCGAGTGCGGTCGGTCGGATTGCCTTTAATAACAACTTTGGTCTTGGTAAGACGGTTAGTTTTCCAGAGAAGATTGTTAGCCAGCAAGGTATGTTTAAATCTGGTACCGATGGTTATGAGTGCTGGGAAACAGAATGGTGGCAAAACATCTATCTAGGTGAGTTACCTGAAGAAGACCCGAAAGTGTTGGGGATCTTCTTAGCCATTAACCCTAAGCATCCCGAAAAACCGGATGAATACAAGGAACTTGAGAATGCGAGACTTAATCCAGCAGATAGTTCAGACTGAGTTAGAAGAGTATTCTCAGCAGTTTTCTCAGCAAGAAAAAGAAATTACAGAGTTGAAACGCCGCCTAAACAGCATGATTAAAGTCGGTAAAGTTTCAGCCTGGAGTGATGACCATAAGCGAATCAAAGTAAAGTTTGGTAACAATGAAACGCCATTTATTAAATGGTTTTCAGCGTGTGCAGGCGATGTGGCTGAATATCGTCTTCCCAGCATTGGAGAGCAAGCAGTATTGCTCAATGTTGGCGGTGGGGATAACTCCACGACCAGTATTGCTTTGATTGGTGTTCCAAGTGATCAATTCCCACTGCCTACCGATAACCCTGATGAGATTCTGCGTGTCTACCCAGATGGAACCCGGGTTTGTTATGACAAGAAAAAGCATAAGCTGGATGTCAAAGTCGCAGGTGAAGCCAATATTCAGGTTGATAAAAATGCGAATGTTAACGTTGACGGTGCTGCCACAGTGAAAGTTGGTGGTAAAACCGCAGTGACGTCAGGTGGTGATGCGACCGTGGACGCCCCGAAGATTTTGTTAAATGGTGGTAAGGGTGTGGTTACTGGCGCTCATAAGTGCATGGTGACAGGCTTACCCCATGGTGACTGTTCAAAAGTTGTAATGGCAGGTGCTTAATGGCTTTAGATAAAAAAGAGTTAGCGGAAAGCATAGAAGCATCAATGACGAAAGCTGGATTTAAACCATTAGCAGATACTTGCGCTGGCCATGATTGGTGGGTGGCATTTGCCGAAGGGATAGTTAACCACTTCCAGGCAAAAGCAGAAGTCAAAGTAACAGGCGGTTCGTCTAAAGGTACATATAAGGTGACGTAATGGCAGGTATGGTTGGCATGTGCCGGAAAACCGGACGCACTATTACAGGTTGGGATCAATTCATTAGCCGTGTTACTCAAGTAATGACGACTTACATCTCGGCAAGGAATAAGATTCGGGGATTTGGTAGCCAACTACCAGCAACGCTCTCACTCAATACCAACAATGCCACCTTAGCATTGATTCAAACCTACGCCATGGGCGCGTTTATGAATTCTGAGAATGGTCTGGAAGATTTTGTGCCATCGAGAGTAGTAGCAGAAAGAACCAAGAACGGCACATCAGTGACATTTTACGGAAAGTGGAATGGTCGATTTGTAGAGCCATTCACGATTGATTTACCAATGGCAGCATAAATTATGACAAGACGTTTTCCCCATCAATCCCCTTTACCAGTTCCGACAATTTT
>VTLG01006595.1_pt1 | contig 12589 bp, 9 predicted proteins | sample 4694571 | NCBI WGS metagenome assembly VTLG01 (sample SAMN12604809, study PRJNA352737) | marine metagenome | biome: ENVO:00000447; feature: ENVO:00000209|ENVO:00000569|ENVO:01000036; material: ENVO:00002151; isolation source: viral sequences binned using virsorter ... | reverse complement strand
ATTATATTTCTAGAGTAATTGGTGATGTAAAACCAACATTAGTAACAGAAGGAAGTGATACATTTTTACAAGAATCTGGATCTTTCCCTAATATATCAACTCGTGTTAGAGTAAAAACAGTTAATTATCAAACACCAAAATATTTTAATAATGATGGATCTGCAAAAGATGAGTTCACAGGATCTCTACCAGCTCCTAGTTCAGGATCAATGGGTGGAGGTGAAGGTTCAAATTTAAACACAGTTAGCTATAATAGATTTTACCAAAATATTGATTCAACAAACACACAAGGATTAATAGGTACTGATTATACAAATGCAATTGCTTTACTTTCAAATCAAGATGATTATCAATATAATGTAATTTCAGCTCCTGGAATTTATTACCAAGATTATTCAACACAATGTACTAGTTTAATTAATAATACAATTGCTAGAGGTGATGCAATATTTGTAATGGATTTAGTAAGATATAACCAATCAATAGGTGAAGTAACAGTTCAATCCTCAGGAATTGATTCAAGTTACGCAGCTACATATTGGCCTTGGTTACAAACACTTGATCCAAACTCTAATACAACATCATTAGTTTATTGTCCTCCTTCAACGTTTATTCCTGGAGTGTATGCATTTACAGATGCTTCAAGTGATCCTTGGTTTGCACCAGCAGGTATAACAAGAGGTGGATTAGGACAAGTTGTTAGAGCTGAAAGAAAATTAACATCTACTAATAGAGATACTTTATATGAAGCAAATGTTAATCCAATAGCAACATTCCCTAATCAAGGAGTTGTAGTATTTGGTCAGAAAACATTACAAAAAGCAGCTTCAGCTTTAGATAGAGTTAATGTAAGAAGATTATTAATAGCGTTAAAAGATTATATATCTCAAATTGCAGATAATTTAGTATTTGAACAAAATACAATTGCAACAAGACAAAATTTCTTAACGCAAGTTAACCCATATTTAGAAAGTGTTCAACAACGTCAAGGATTGTATGCCTTCAAAGTAGTAATGGACGAATCTAATAATACACCAGATGTAATAGATAGAAATGAGTTAGTAGGTCAAATATTCCTACAACCAACTAAAACAGCTGAATTTATTATATTAGATTTCAATGTATTACCAACTGGAGCAACATTCCCAGCGTAAAAATTTTAAAATAGAATATTTATAATAAAATAAAGATATAAAATGGCAGTATTAAACCCTAACGAAATATTTTTCACAGCTTTTGAGCCAAAACAAGCTAATAGATTTATTCTATTTGTAGATGGATTCCCTTCATATATTATGAAAGGTGTATCGGCTGTTTCAGTAAGTCAAGGTTCAGTTCCTTTAAACCACATTAACGTACAAAGATACGTTAAAGGTAAAACAGTATGGAATACTATAGACTTTACATTATTTGATCCAATCACTCCATCTGGTGCTCAAGCAGTAATGGAATGGGTTAGATTACATCACGAATCTGTAACAGGTAGAGATGGATATAGTGATTTCTATAAAAAAGACTTAACTGTTAATGTATTAGGTCCAGTAGGTGATATAGTATCTGAATGGATTATTAAAGGTGCATTTATAACAGAAGCTTCTTTTGGAGATTATAACTGGGATACTGAAAATACAGCCCAAGAATTAACAATGACAGTTCAACCAGATTACTGTGTATTGAATTTCTAAGAAAAATTTTATTTACCCTCTTTAAAAAATTGCTTGGCTTTGGTCAAGCTTTTTTTTACATTGTATATGTATAATAAACAAACGTTATACTTAAATTAAGATTATGGCTGAATTTAAAATACCAACAGAAACAGTAACCTTACCATCAAAAGGCGCATTTTATTCTGAAAATAACCCACTTTCTAAAGGAACAGTTGAAATTAAATATATGACTGCTAAAGAAGAGGATATATTAACAAACCAATCATATATTGAAAATGGAACAGTAATTGATAAATTATTAAAAGCTGTTGTAGTAACAAAATTTGATTGGGATGAGTTATTAATAGGTGATAAAAATGCTATAATGATAGCAGCCCGTATTTTAGGTTATGGAAAAGACTATTCTTTTTCTTATGGTAGAAATAAAGAAGTTGTTGATTTATCTTTACTAAAAGATAAAATAGTTGATGAAAAAGTTTTTAAAACAGGCAAAAATGAATTCGCATTTACTTTACCCCATTCAGGTAATGCTCTTACATACAAATTATTAACTCATGGGGATGAAAGAAAAATAAGTAGTGAATTAAAAGGGTTAAAAAGGATAGATAAAGATTCATCACCAGAAGGAACTACAAGATTAAAATATCTAATAACATCAATTGAAGGCAAAACAGAAAAAAAAGATATAAGAGAATTTGTAGATAAATATCTGTTAGCTCGAGATGCCAGGGCATTAAGAGAAGAAATTATAAAAAATACACCAGACTTAGATCTGACTTTTTTTCCCCGAGGTAGGGAAACTTCAGTTGCACTCCCCATTGGGCTTGAATTTTTTTGGCCTGACTCAGAAATCGGCTCCTAAACTTAGAAAATCTTTATTTACCCAAATTCATGAAATAGTATTTCATGGTAAAGGTGGTTATGATTGGAATACAATTTATAACATGCCAATTTGGCTTCGTCATTATACTTTCACATTAATTGATGATTATTATAAAAAAGAAAGAAAAGAAATAGAAGATTCTAAGAAATCAAGTAAAGGAAATTCAAAAACCCTAGTAGGATCGGATGGAAAAGTATCCCCAGGAAGTATAACAAAAAACTTCAAAAACCCCCCAAGTAAAAGTAGTTATAAATAAAAATAAAATTACTTCATATTTATAATAAAATACCTTTATGGCAAATGCTGATGAAATAAAAAAAGGCAATAAAGCTCTTAAGGATCAAGCTACAGAAGTAACTTTTCTTCAGGACGCTTTTAGATCTTTAGGTGAGGAAATAGTTTCATCTATTGAAGCTGGTATAGATGCAATGGATGGATTAGATACTATTTCCAAAAAAGTTGCTAAATCTTTCCAAAATGATATTGCTGCTTCAATTAAAAAAATATCAAAAGACTTAGAAGGTAATGTTGCTATACAATTAAAAATTAATAAAGGTGATAACGCAGCTAAAGATATACAGAAAAAAAGAGAAGAATTAGAAGCTAGAAGAGCAGTAACTTTAGCTAAAATAGAGGCATCTGAAAGATTAGGAGCTAAAGCCAAAAAAGAAGCTGTAGCAGAATTAGAAAATCAATTCAAAGGTGCTAACAAAAGTTTAGATAATTTAGAGGAACAAAATAAAGAAAGACAAAAATCTAAAGGATTAACAGATTTATTATCAGGTAGTTTAAGCAAGGCAGCAGATAAGATAGATGAATCGGGTACCTTATCAATGATATTGAAAGGTAATTTAAAAGAAGCTTTAACACTTAATAGATTAGGTGAATTAGCTATGTTAGCTTTTGCAACAGCTGCTTTACAAGCAAGTAAAAATATAGCTGAAATAGCAAAAAACACAGGTCTATCATATGAAGCTGCTAAGGGATTACAAGAAGAATTTAATCAAATAGCACTAGATTCAAATAGTGTTAATATAACAGCTACAAAATTAAATAAAAGTTTTGTTGCCTTAACTAAAGAAACAGGATTAATTGCTGATTTTGGTGGAGATACTTTAGAAACATTTACCCTTTTAACTACCAAACTAGGTATGTCTGAAGAGTCAGCTGCTAATATGGCTACTTTAGCAAGATTACAAAGCAAAGATACTGAAGGTATTTTAGAAAGTACAGTTGGAGTAGTTAATTCTTTAATAAAACAAAGTAAAGTTTCAGTTAATGTAAATGAAATTTTAAATGAAGTAGCAAATTCAAGTAATGCAATTAAATTATCATTAGGATTAAGTAATAAAGAATTAGCAAAGGCTGCTACCAACGCAAAATTATTTGGTACTAATTTAGAGGGAGTTGATGCAATTGCTAGTAGTTTACTCAATTTTGAAGAATCTATAGCTGCTGAATTAGAAGCAGAAATGCTACTTGGAAAAGAACTTAATTTAGATAAAGCAAGAACATTAGCATTAAATAATGATCTAGCGGGATTAGCTGAAGAATTAAAAGACCAAGAAGCTTTAACAGCTGATTTTGCTAATATGAATAGGATCCAACAAGAAGGAGCAGCAAAAGCTATTGGTATAGGAAGAGATGCTTTAGCTGATATTGTTATGAAACAAAATCTAGCTACCATGTCAGCTGAAGAATTTAAAAATGCATATGGTGAAACAACTTACGAACAAATGCAATCAGTAAGTGCCCAAGAAAAATTAAAACTATCAATAGATAAAATGAAAGATTCACTTGTAGAAGCTGGTTTAGTATTAGCTCCTATTGTTGATGGTATGGCTGCATTTTTAGGATATATCGTAGAATCTAAATTTATATTAGGTGGTATAGGTTCTCTGTTAACATTTTTAGCAGGTAGACAAATGATATTAGCTGGTATTGCTATGAAAAAAGCAATATTTGAAATATTTGCAGGTAATGCAAAAATGGGTATCTTTGGATTAGCAGCATCAGCAGCTGCTGTAGCAGCTATGATGGGTGCAGCTAGTCAATCTAGAGTATCAAAGGTTAATGATATGGAGATGGGACCGACAGGAATGGGAGGATTCGGAGATAGAGTTATTACAGGACCAGCAGGAAGTTTTGCTTTAAATAATAGAGATACTGTAGTAGCAGGAACTAATTTAGGTGGAGATAATGGAGAAGCTAAAAAAACAAATAGATTACTACAAGCAATACTTAATAGACCGGCTCCTAGAGTACAAATGGATTCTATTGAAGTAGGTACAGTAGCAGGAATGAGCGCATTTCCAATCCAATAACATATTTATAATAAACGTTTAACAAAATAAAATTTTAAATTATGCCAACATTATTAAGTAAATTTGAAAATGACGGGTCAACAATGACTCCTTTAAGAGGTGAGCAGCCAACGGGTCCACTAAGAAATGGACAAGATGGTTTACCAATTAATAACACTTTTGAACTTGGAACATATCAAGATTATGTTGTAAATGTCCCTGATGCAGCAGGAAGAACAACAGATCTTACAGCATTTTCATCAACTAGAAGTTAATTACTAAATTATGCCCCCTTTAGTTGATCTACAAACCGATCTTAAATCTTTAAGATATGGGAATGATAGATTAGGAGCTGGCATGTCAGAAGGCAGCGGCCAACCATATATCAGACAACCCATACCTGAAGGTAGTATAAATAGTGGTCTTGGAGACGAAGACTTTCTATTAAGGGGAGGTTCTTTAACTCCAGGGGCAATATCAAGAGATGTTTCTAGAATAACAAAAATGTTTACTGATTTAAGATCCCCAAATGGGATTTTATTTACATTAAAACAAGAATCATTATCAAGATCATCTGTTAATATTAAAGCTACATCTAATAATAGAATTGGTGCTAATTCTTTACCATTAAATAATGGTCTTTATTTACCAACTTCTACATTAGCTCAAGTAGCAGTAAATGCAGCGGGTGGACATTTATTAAAACAAGGAATAAATCCATTTTTTGATACTAGTGAAGCAGCAGCAAAAGGTAATCCAGGAGGAATATTATCGTTTTTAACTGGAAATTCTTTACCCTTATCAAATCCTATTTATTTTGAAACAAGAGCTTTTGAAGAAAGAATTGATAATAAAAAAAGAAGTAGATTAATTGATTATACTAGAGAATCAATTGCATCTAATAACTCAAACCCTGTTTTGTATAGTTATTCTGGTGGACCAGGTTCAGTTGTTGGAGTGGGTAGTACTGAAATATTTTTATCAACAGAAAGAACAGGTATTAATAATCCTAACATAGCTGGAAACGCAACAAATTCTTCTAAATTCTTTGGAACAACAGTACGTCCAACTACTCAACAATCAACCCCTCAAACTTTTGTAAATCAAATACTTCAATTTTTAACTGGTGGTATTAATGCAAACCCTATGTCCCAACCAGCTGTTGCACTTGATGGTTATTATGATTATTCTGTTTTTAAAAGATCAACACCAACATGGCAAGGATCAAAAATATTTAATGGAAAAAGTCTTTCACAAATATATCAAGACATACAAACAAAAACTAGTTTAGATGTTGTAGCTAATAGTCAAAATTATATAACTAATAATGTTGAAAATAGTAATGATGGAAAAAGAATTTCAAATAATGTATTTCAAGCAGGAAGTTTTGTTTCAAATACAGCAGTTGTTAGAGGTTTAGGTACTACATTAGATTACCAACAATTACAAGATTCAATAAGTACACACAGTGATGGTGGAAAAGATAATGAATATAGCAACCCAGAAGTAAAACAAGATTTTAGAACAAAAACAAAATCAGGAAAATCCGCAAAAAGTGTTAGTTATACTGGAGATAATACACTTGAAAAAAGAGTTAATTTAGGCGATCCTGGAACAAAAAACCCAAATAGAGATCGTAGTTATTCTATTGGTAATGGTGTTGCATTAGATAAAATTAATTGGAAAGCGTTATATAAAGATAGTACAGTTACTAGTGATTCTATAAAAAATGATTTTGTAAAATTTAGAATTGGTGTTATTGATAATGATGATCCTAATTTAAAAACTTATATTCATTTTAGAGCATTAATTGATGGAATGAGCGACAGTTACGAATCAGATTGGTCAGCTCAAAAATTTATGGGTAGAGCAGAAAACTTTTATAATTATCAAGGTTTTGATAGAACATTTGATTTATCCTGGACAGTTGTAGCTCAATCAAAACAAGAATTAATGCCAATGTATAAAAAATTAAATTACTTAGCATCAGTAACAGCACCAGATTATTCACCTTTCGGGTATATGCGAGGAAATTTAATTACATTAACAATAGGAGGATATTTATATGAACAACCAGGAATAATGACAGGAATAACATATACAGTACCAGAAGAAGCTCCATGGGAAATAGCTATTGGTGTTACAGGAGGTAGTGATTCATCAGTAAAAGAAATGCCTCATATGATAAGAGTAACAGGATTTTCATTTAAACCAATACAAAAATTTGTTCCAAATTTACAGAAAAACATATATGGAACAGAACTTGAAGCAACAACAGAAGGACCTGTTGCTGTTGATGGTGGAACAGGTGATGTTCTTGAGTATGGAAAAGAACGTTATATTGCCCTTGATAATGGATTTACTAATAATTACGGACTTGATAACGCAGCCGCTATACAAAGATTAAAAGATAAAATATCTCAAGAAGCTGAAGAAAGTGAAGAAGAAAGAATACAAAGCGAATTAGAAGAATTTATTGCAGATAATGAAGCTGCTGGTTTATAGAAATAATTAAATGGGAAGATATACAAATAGAGAAATATTATTTACAAAAAAAGGTAAAAGATATCAAGCTACAACTAAATATCCAGATGTTCCTTTAAGTTTTAATGACATCTATGTTTATACAGATGAAGGAGATAGATTTGATATTTTAGCCCAAAATTATTACTCGGATTCTTCATTATGGTGGATCATATCAGTAGCTAATCCCCAATTAACACAAATGTCAATGTTTCCTCCTTTAGGTGTTCAAATAAGAATACCGATGAATATAGGGGGTGTGATTGATCAATATAATCAATTCAATGAAATTTAGTTATGACAGGAAATATAATTGGTGAAGAAATAGAAAAGTTTGTTGCCGATCAAGTAAAAAATAGACAAACAATATCAGGTGCTGGAGCTCCAAATAATCCATTAAGTAGAAGTAATAAAGTACTTAATTTTCTTAATAATAGAAATTCTTGGGTAAAATTAGCATCAGGAATTGGTATATCAGATGATGCTAAAGAAAAAATAAAAAATCTAATTAGCAGTGATGGTTATCAAGGATCAGGTGAAGCTGATGCTAATGGTAATAAAGGTTTTACAAATAGTGATCTTGATGCTTTATTTGGAGAAAAGTTAGCACAAAATTTTGTTTTATTTAATACTATACAATCTCTTAAAGAAGATGGCACTTATACTACAAGAAAAGGTGTAATTGATAACACTGCATGGAAAAGTTCTTTTGATAAAATGTATGGAGGAATGGGGTTTAAAGGTCAAGGACTTCAACCAGTACCAGGAATCACAGGTGTATCTGTAGAATGTATTAATAGAGGTTCTTTAAAAAAAGCAGTAGTAACTTTAAAAGCTTTTAACAAATTTCAATTTGGTGTTATTGAGTTACTTTATTTAAGGTTAGGATATGTTATGTTACTAGAATTTGGTTGGGACAAATATATCGATAGTATAGACACATCAACAACTCCAGCATCTATTAATATTGAAAATGTTGGATCAACAGTAATCGAAAATAAATGGTTTAAAAAAGGTAATGACACATCTGATATTAGAGCAAACATACAAACTTTTAGAAAAAAATATAAAGGAAATTATGATGGATTTTTAGGTAAAGTTTACAATTTTGATTGGAAATTAAATCCTGATTTAAGTTATGATATAACTATTCAATTAATGACTTTAGGTGATGTCATTACATCTCTTAAAACTAAAACACCATCCTCTTTTACTAAAGGTCAATTGAGAAGTGTTCAAGAAAAATTAGTTGTTGAAAGATATGGATTTGGTTTTAATATTGGTGAAGAAACAAAAAAAGATTGGACTGAAGAAGCAGCAAAATTAGGAAATGACCAACTACCTAATTTAGGTAGTGATAAAATTACTATTGATATAACTAATATAGAATTAAATTTTTCTGATCTTTATAAAAGAAAAGATGGAAATTATCTACCTTTTTGGAGATTTGTCCCTTCAGTTGGTGAAGTTGGTGGTGCAAATTTAGTTGATTATGATATAGGAAATGAAACATTTTTATTAGGAGATAAACCTGATAAAGTACGTGGATCATTAAAGGAAAACACATACATTATACCCCAACCAGCTTTAAGAAGTGTAAAAGGAAAATATTTTATTAGATTAGGAGAATTTTTAAATAATTTTTTCAAATCAGTTAATAACTATTCTAACACTAAAGACTCAGAATCTCCAACCCCAGAGTTAATATTTGAAGAAGATGTTGATAATACTTTTTGTAATTATGAGATGAATTTAATTCCATTAGATCCAACAGTTTGTATATTTTCTGGTATGTTTTCAACTGATTTTCTTAATAAATTAGGAATAACGGAGGTTGATCAAACAATAAGTACTTTAACTAGATTAATGTCTAATCAAGGGTACTTTTCAAAAATATTTGCAATTAAAAAAAATGACGTTGTAGTAGGGAAACTAATGAATTTATATATTAGTACTAACTTTATTTTTGACAAATTAAATAGTAATACTGATCAAAAAGGTAATTTAAGTGTATTCCGATTTTTGCAAAATATATGTGATGGAATAAATACTTCAATGGCGGGGGTAACAAATATTGAACCTGTTATTAAAGATGATGTAAAAGTAACTTTTGTAGAACAAAATACTCCAAAAGGTTATCCTAGAATACCTAATAATGTTAAAACAAAAGTTGCATCAGTACCATTTGAATTAGTTGGTTATAATTCTGAATCAGGAAATTCTAATTTTGTAAAAGATTTTGGTTTTGTAACTAAAATTACTCCTGATTTAGGTAATATTATTTCAATTGGGGCTGCATCAACAGATTCAGATACAAAAACCATCCAAGCTCTTCCTTTCAATGAATGGAATAAAGGATTAATTAATAGATATAAAGCAAAATACATTCCAACTGAAGAAGAAGATCTTCCTTCTCCCCAAACCCCTGAAGAGGCAATAACAGAAGCTTTTATTAAAAATGCAACCATTCAAAACCCAGGTTCGGATCAATGGCATATTAGATGGACTTATAATGGAAAAACATTAAATTGGGAAACAACACAAATATCAGATGTTGGAGGTAAAGGATGGTTTGGTGCTGTAGATAATGAATTAAATCAAAAATATCTTGATGAATTTCCTGGGTTTAAAGCTGAAGTTATAGCAAAAGCTAGATTAGCTGATGGGGTGTTAACAGTAAATTCATTAGGTGTAAATACTTCGGAAGGAAAAAATTCATCAGATTATATTAGTTATGTAGCACAATGTTTTGGGGGTCAAAGACAAAATTATGTAACAAAAGGAGTAATATATGAAATAGAAAAAGTTCCTCCATTTAAAGGAAAATGGATATCCCAAAATGATGATTTTATTGCTTTAGGTAAATCTCTTTTTAAATTATACTTATCAACCCAAAATAGACTTCAATATGAATTAGAAAAAGTAGTTAGTAATGGAACAGGATTTATACCTCTTCAACTACAATTAACAGTAGATGGAATATCAGGTGTAAAAATATATAATAAACTTAATGTAGATCAAAAATTCCTACCCTCTAATTATCCTGAAGCTTTAAATTTCATTACTATGAAAGCTAATCAAAGAATTGAAGGAAATGTCTGGGAAAGTGAATATGAATGTTTTTCAATTCCTGCTTCAACAGCAGTTCCATCATATAAATTATTAGAAGTATCACCTTCTAATGAAATTACTAGTGGAGATGATGTTTTACCTGATAATACATCTGAAGTAAATGTAGAACCTAAAGACCCAAGATTTAAAAAAGTTTGGAGAACAGACGGTTACTCAACAGAATTAGAAACAACAAACCCATACACTGATACAGGATTAATGTTTTTTGAAGAAAAAACTAATAAAACTCAAATTGTACTCCACCACACAGCTACAAAGGATACAAGTAATGAAATGCAAGGAATATTAAATTATTGGGGAGGTAAAACCCAAGATGTAAATGGTGCATTTATTAAAAAACCAATAAGTACACATTATATAATTGATAGACAAGGTAATTATGTACAAGTAATGCCTGATAATTATTGGGCTTATAATTCATCTCCATCTGAAAATACATTAGTTCAAAAGAACCAAATCAGCATAGAGTTAATGAGTGATGGTTGGTTAGATGAAAAAGAAGATGCTAAGGGTAAAAAATATTATCAACGAGGTAATGGGAAAAAATATAAAAGAAGTGAAGTAGCAAGACCTGTTGGGTTAGTAAAGAATGAATTAACGCCTAATAGTTGGAATTTTCAAAATATAACTTATAGAGGAAAAAATTATTTCCAAAAATACACTGAAGCACAATTAATTAAACTAGAAGAAATATTATACAACACAGCAGCTTATAATAGTATCAAATTACTACCAGAAATACAAAATGATAGTTTAAATTTTAAACGACGTGTTGATGAAATAGCAAATTTTGAAATAGGTAATTTTTATGCATTCCGCAGATCATATGGAGTTAGGGGAAATATAGATTTTGGAGATGGTGACTTTGCCAGCAGATCAACAGGACCAATAAATGTAACACGTGGTAAACAAGCTAAAGAATGGTATGATGCTTTATTTCCTAAAATAGGACAAAAAACAATTGGATTAAATGGTATAGGTGGGTTATATTCTCATAATTCCTTTAATCCAACTAAAATAGATGTTTTTCCTCAATTTGAGTTGCTTCTTGCTTTAGTAAGAGTAGGACTTAGAAGACCTGAGTTAAATCCAACAACAGCCACAGATTATGGAGGGGCATTAATTCAATCTGCTTAATTTAAATAATATGTATTTTCCACCATCACAAATAAAATCAAATCAATATACAAGCGGAAACGAATTTGTAATAGTTTCTTCACAAAAAAATTATATAGGATATTATTTTGCTGTTGGCACTGGTAGATTCTACACAGGAAAAAATCCAAATAATCCTCCAAATGAAGAAATTACTCCTTTTATAGATAATAAAAATACTGGAGATGCAGAAGATGGAAGAGATGGATCATACGGTGATGCTAATTTATATACTTTACCTTCTGATTATACAAGAAATACTAGTTTAGATTTAGGAAATGCACCTCCATCAAATCCAATTCAAATATCTCCTATTCCAACAAAAAAAGATTATCAAATAGGAGAATTTCAAAGATACTTTGTTAAAAAAACAAATGATAAAAAATATATTGAAATTAATTTAACTCAATATCTAAGATTTGCACAACAGGATCCATCAGTACAATACGAACTTTATATTCCTTTTCAATTACCTTGGGTAATATCTGGAAACATATCTAATGCATTTAAAGTAAATCAATTAACAGTAGAAAGAAAACAAAATAATCTAATACTACCAGGATTTAAATCATATTTTAAAGGAAGATACAGCCAATATTTTAAATATACAACTGGGGAAATTCTTACTAATCTTAGTACAGATGGTACTGAATTCAAAAATAAAAGAACAGGCAAACCATATAAAGGCTTATACCATGTACACCCAGATAAAGGGCCAATGGTAGGAGCAGAACATATTGACCAAATTCATGATTATTTAGTTCTTATTGATAATAATAAAACTCCATATGTTTCTCCCCCAACTAAAAAAGAAAAGGTTAAAATGCAAAGAAGTATAAGAAGAAGTGGAGGTTACTAAATAGTTTCGTATATTATGTTTCATGTACTGGCTTATAGAAGATATTGGACAGTTAAAAGGTTTTTAC